>Ga0123353_10000319_pt1 | contig 59439 bp, 50 predicted proteins | sample TergutLab28metaG_3_FD_92763 | JGI IMG/M metagenome (GOLD analysis project Ga0123353, IMG submission 92763) | Labiotermes labralis P3 segment gut microbial communities from Petit-Saut dam, French Guiana - Lab288 P3 | ecosystem: Host-associated > Arthropoda: Insects > Digestive system > Gut ... | reverse complement strand
CTTTCTTGTAAAAAGCAATACTTCCTAATCGACACCATGCCCATCCGTCCGGCAAATCAAAAGGTATCTCGTCCTGTATGTTTTTTATTGATCCGTCCGGTAACTGCTCATAGTGCGGTTTATCATCACTGCGAAAAACGGTAGAATCCTTTTTGTCCCGCTTGATTTTACCCTCTTTTATCAGCCTTTCTTTTTCAGCATGAACACGCTCCAGCAACACCGAAGCCGGTTCATCGTTAGGGTCTTGCGGGACGAGTTTTCCTCTTATTGCAAGATCGAGTATCTTTTGGCGAAGTTGCTTTGTGTTCATTCACCCACCTCGCTCAACACATCGTCTTCGCTATCGAGTAACTTCTTCATCTCTTCAATATCCGGAAGGGCTTTTTGCCACTTTTCCGGCATTTCGTTTTTTGTCCGATACGTCGCAACCCCCATAGGTTTATTGTAATCTCGTACAGCAAACTCGACTACACCACGATTGGTGTCCTTACATAAAAGTATACCAATTGACGGGGATTCGTCCGGTAAGCGGACATATTCATCAAGTGCAGAGAGATAAAATTGCAACTGTCCCAAGTGAGCGGGTTTAAAATCTCCTCGCTTCAGTTCAATAGCAACCAGGCATCGCAGTTCTCTATTGAAAAAAAGAAGGTCAATGAAATTCTCTTGTTCGTGAACCATAACACGATATTGATCACCAACAAAAGTAAAATAATTCCCAAATGATAAGACGAATTTTTTTATGTTTGTGATAACACTGCGTTCTATAACTCGTTCATCAGGATCGACCTCATCTTCGATATTGATGTACTCAAGAAAATATTCGTCCTTGAAAGCACGAAGTGCACGTCGAGCTTCTTGCGCTTCCGGTATGGTTTGCATGAAGTTACTGGGTAATGCGCCTTCTTTTGAATATAAATCTCCTCGAAGCTTCGATTTCAATGTTTCAACAGTCCAAAAAGCAGCAGCACATTGTGCAATATAGAAAAGCCTGCCTTGTAACGACTTTTCCTTTGCTAATATCTCTGAATGGTGCGTGAAACCTACCTTAAAAAAGTTATCAATTAGCATTTTTGATTCCGAGTAATTATGAATTTCTTGTAATAATAAACCTAAATCAATACTAACATCCAAATCGTCCGTTGATAATGGACGATTTGATGCGTTCTTTAAATCGCTCATTGTTGATGGGCGATTTGATATTAGTTCATCTAAAGGTATCGGAACATCTGATAAATCGTCCGTTGTCAATGAACGATTTGCAAAAACTGATTGCCATGCTTCAAAGAATAGGCGCATACGCTTAATAGAAACTTCAGAAAAACCACGTAATCCCGGCAACTCGTGTTGTAAGTCCTCGGATATTTGCTTAATTGCACCTTTCCCCCAGTAACCCGTGCGTGAGTTATCGGATACATATTTGCCGACAGCATAATACAAGCTCAGAAGCTCTTTGTTTACCAGCTTTGCAGCCTGATAACGTGAACGAACAATTGCGTCCCTTATGATAATAGCTGCATAACCAAAATCCAAAACACTATTTTCGCTCATCACTCGTCCACCTCACCTATCAAGCTCTCCAGATTACCAACAGCCGTGGAAATAGCCGCCGACTTCTCCTTAATAAGGTCAAGTAGTTCAGCAAGCGTATAATCGTCCGTACTGTCGCCGGACTTTATCCATGTAATATCTAAGCTGGTTTTATCCCGTGCGACTATTTCATCATAATAATATCGCCGCCAACGTCCATTGGGATTTTCCTTGCTGTATGTTTCAGCTCGAAGTTTTCTATCTTCAGGACAATAGCATTTAACAAAATCATCCAAATCTGTTTCACGAAGCGGATTCTTTTTTAGTGTGTGCTTTATATTTGTCCGGTAATCATAAATCCATATTTCTTTAGTCTGATTTGAAGGAGATGCTACTTTATTATCAAAGAAAATCACATTTGCTTTTACACCTTGGGCATAGAATATTCCTGTTGGTAAGCGCAATATTGTGTGCAAATTTGTTGTTTCGAGTAGCCTTTTCCGTACAGTTTCACCTGCGCCGCCTTCAAATAATACGTTATCGGGAACTACAACAGCCGCAACTCCGCTTGTATTTAATAAAGTACGAATATGCTGCACGAAGTTTAATTGCTTGTTGGATGTTGTCGCCCAAAAATCCTGACGATTATATATTAAATCCTCACTCTCCTGTATACCCTGTTCATTGGTTATTGTCAGTGCTGATTTCTTCCCGAATGGTGGATTTGTCAGAACATAGTCAAACCTTTCGTTCGGGTCTGCAATAAGTGAATCTGCACGGATAATCGGCGGTTCTCCTTCAAAGTCGCTTATGTTGTGTAAAAACAGATTCATAAGACATAACCTGTAAGTACTTTGGACAATTTCCCAGCCCTTGAATGTGTGGAATTTTAATGCAACCTTCTCATCTGCATTCATTGAATAGTTTTTCTCTAAAAATGCTTTAACTGCGAGTAAAAACCCGCCGCTGCCACAACATGGGTCCGCAACCCTTTTTCCGGGTTTAGGTTGAACACATCTAACCATCGTATTTATAAGTGCGCGAGGAGTAAAGTACTGTCCGGCACCGGTTTTTGTATCTGCTGCGATTTTTTCGAGTAAGTCCTCATAGATATCGCCTTTTACATCCGAAGACATTGACGACCAATTTTCGCTGTCAACCATATTAATGACTCTTGCCAGATGAGCAGGGTCCGGCACTTTATTCTGAGCACCTGTATATATCTGTTGTAAAGTCCCTTGCTTTTCAGCAAGTGTTTTAAGGACAAACTCGTATTGGTCAAACAATTCTCTGCCACTTTTAGTTTTTAAGGTATCCCAGGCACAATCTGAAGGTATTCCAATGTCTCGATTATATGGAGGCTTTGAGTATTCATCCGCCATTTTAATAAAAAGCAAATACGTGATTTGCTCAAGATAATCGCTTTTTCCTACACCAAAGCCCATCAGAACTGTCGCCATTGACCATATTTTTTGTCCTACATTAGATTCTGCCATCTAGTTTCCTCCAACTTTATGCTGCTACCAAAGCATAGTTTATTTCTTCCAATATGCTTTCGTATTCGTTGCCGAATAATTTGTAAAACCTACCAAGACCACCTTTGCTGTCAAATGGAGATAAATCAAGATGCACAATAGTAATGGATACAGAAGAGGCTATGTGGTCGCGAAGCATACGAAGCCAGTCCATTTGCTCTTCTGTAAATTTAAATGCGCCTTCTTGCTTTTTGAATGTCCATTCTTGGAAACGTCGTGCTACATCTGATGAAAATGAGTTTAGCTCCAAAGTATGCCCTAACTCAAATCGAACTAAAGATATAATGTCCGCAAGCTTATTAAGAATGCTCTTTTCACGAACTTTCTCAGGTTTGATAATTGAATATGCTTTCCAAATCTCATCAGGAGGTAATTTCGCATCAAGTAAAGCACTATATAAATCTTTCACCATTTCAAGCGTTAGGCTTCGATTTTTATAGCTTTGGTTATAGATTATTTCAAGTGCATCAATGTTCCTGCGATTTTGATCAATAAAGTCTGCAAATGACATTATCTTTTCTGTCGCTTCTTTTTCCAGGTCGGTATCCCATCCTCTATTAGTAACTTCATCAATATTTATATTATCAATTATTTGGTAATGACTTTTCCTGACAGACTCTATATATTTTCTTATTTCCGGACTATTAAACGGCTTTGATGCTTCAGTTGCCAATTCGATGCTAATCTCTGCAGTGATATCTTCAACATTGTCATACGGAATGTTCTTACCGTATCTATTCACAACAATTTCATTAATAGTATCCTCATCAAATGCATTTAATAAGTTTCTTGCTATAGATATAACAGACGTGTCACTTATTTCTTTAAACTTATTCTTTTCCTTTTCTGTCATAAGCTTATCAAGATTCGCAAGACGTCCGGCAAGGGTCGTCAGGGTGTCTTCATCGCACACACCATTTGCTACACTCCACATAAGATTCTCTAGTGTCTCAGTTGGTTTTCGTTCCAACTGGCGTGAAGTTGTTTTCTGGGATTTTGTAACTCCTACTGCGTCAACAACAATAAACCCCAGCTTTCTATGCACTGCTGACGGAGATACTTTCTTCAGATCATCCTCACCCAATGTCCTTGTAGCACGCCCGAGCATTTGCTCAAAATAGTTTTTGCTCCGCACATCGCGCATGAATACCAAACACTCAAGAGGTTTTACATCAGTACCTGTAGCAATCATATCCACGGTAACAGCAACACGCGGATTAAAGTCATTACGAAAAGCTGATAGTATGCTTTTTGGGTCTTCCTTAGAACCGTAAGTTATTTTCTTGCAAAACTCGTTACCTTCACCGAATTCTTCACGGATTACGTTGATTATATCATCCGCATGACTGTCGGTCTTTGCAAATACCAGTGTTTTTGGTAACTCCTTTCTTCCGGGAAATATAATCTTCCAATCATCATAAAATGCTTTAATAACGCTTCGTATCTGCGTCGGGTTTACAACATCACGATCGAGCTGTGATGGTTTATAGTCTAAATCCTCATCAAGCTGCTCCCACCGCTTCCTTCTCGACAATCGCTCTCTGACTTCAACTGTTTGCTTGAGAATTGTGCCGCCTTTGCTGCCTATTCTTGTCTCTATCAGATATGTTCCATTGCGTCCCACATTTACATTATCCAACACCGCTTGTTCATGGGAGTACTCGCTAACAATATTTTTGTTGAAAAACCCAAATGTCCGGTTATCCGGCGTTGCAGTTAAACCAATAAGAAAGGCATCAAAGTAATCAAGAACCTGTTGCCATACGTTGTAAATTGACCTATGGCATTCATCGATTATAATAAAATCAAAGAATTCAGGTGTGTAACGGTCGTTATATATAACATCACGTGGTTTTCCTGAAACAGGTTGTTCATTCAGAGATTTCTCTTCATCAGATTCATCAAGTTCTTCATTTCTAAGAATTGAGTACATGCGTTGGATCGTACTGATACACACTTTTGCATCTGTTGGAATAAATGATGAATTCAAGCGCCGAACTCCATATAACTCCGTAAAAAACCTACCATCGTCGGATGGTTTGTAGTTCATAAACTCCGCTTCTGCTTGCTCCCCCAGATTTTTTGTATCTACTAAGAATAATATTCGGTTTGCTTTTGCAAATCTAAGCAACCGGTATACGGCTGTTATCGCTGTAAAGGTCTTCCCCGCTCCGGTTGCCATCTGTATGAGTGCGCGAGGTTTGTTGCTTGAAAACGATTGCTCAAGGTTTTGAATAGCGATTATTTGGCATTCACGAAATCCTGTAGTGTCAAATGAAGGTAAAGATTTTAACCTGTTTCGCAATGTATTATTATCCATTAATAGTTCTGCTAGTGTTTCGGGTTTATGAAAATAAAATACTTCTCTTGAGCGGAACTTTTCATCGGATAAATCGCAGTAGTTTGTTTTGGCTCCTGTGCTTTCATATGTAAATCGAATATCCGGAATCTCCGGCAACCCTCTTAACCCACTTTTTGCATACCGTATTGATTGCTCAGCGACACCAAGCAATGAAGAACCCTTATTCTCTGCCTTAGCTTCAACAACTCCAACCGGGTTGCCATTTACAAATAGCAAATAATCAACAGGACCACTTTTTGTCGGATACTCGCGAACTGCTACTCCGAGTGCCGCTGTACGGTCAAACTCGTCTTTATCCTGAAGAATGTATCCGGCATTTGTTAGCATTTTATCAATTTTTATACGAGCTTTGGCTTCGGGTGACAATAGAATCCCTCCTATGTTCAGATAAGAAAAATTATGAGAACATTTATACCGATTATATCATGGTGCACTATTTATAACAATAAAAGTACAACTTTTGAGAAAATCTTACTGCTTTAGGAGCCACTGCTTTAAATTCCAAAAAGCGTATAGTGGCAAAATGTCTGCTTTGTTATTGTCCATTGAGGTCAAGACTGTTTTTTTCGGAAAAAACCTTACCGAGTATTGAGTAAGTGACCTTGTTCGACTTGCACTGCCGGCTTTTGCAACAACAGGGATAATATCGCTGCCATCTTGGAAAATGAACTCGACCTCAGCTCTGCCGGGTTTTTCAGCGGACCAGTAATAGACATCATCCCCATATAATCTTTTGAGCTCGGAGCACACAATATTCTCAATAAGCGCACCTTTAATTTCTTTGAAATTACTTGTTTTATCAATGACAACAGATGCCGGAATACGTGCGGTGCGGCGCAGCAGCCCGACATCACACATGTAAAGCTTAAAGTGCGTATGATTAGCATGTGACGGCAATGGTATTTCGGGCTTATCTACATGATCTACCTTATATATCAACCCTGTGCGTATCAGATGATAGAGAGCGTCTTCCAAATCCTTTGCACGCCAGCTCTTTTTAACTTGACTGAAAACAAACTTTCTATTCTCTTTTGCCAGTTGAGCAGGAACAGCGTTCCATATCGCACATAGCTTTTGAAACATTGTGATAGGCGCATATTTAGTAAACTTGTTTTCATAGCCGCTTAATATACGGCTTTGTATTTTGTCGATTGTTTCGATACTTTTTGTTTCAATCCAGCTCTGCACAACCTCCGGCATACCGCCGACAATTTGATAATCCCTGAACAACTCCTCCAATTGCGTACTGAATGTCTTAAGCTCATCACCATGAAAAGCACTTTCATTAAGATGCATTGCAAGCATAGAGTTTTGAGCATGTAAGAATTCGTAGAAGTTCATAGGGTATAAAGTTAATGTATCAACTTTTGTCAATGATTTTTCAAGGTATGAGCATACGGCGATAATATGATATTGCGGAGTCATAGTGCTAAAGTGTTCTAAAGAGTCCAAAGCTTGACCGCAAGAGTCAACAGAGTCGAAAATAATTAATGTAGACTCCGATTTTATATCACTACCCCGAAATAACGATAGATCTTTGATAATCTTCTCGGGATTAAGGTTATGATTAAATAAATCCGTTAAGTGAGGATCTTCACTAAAATCAAGGTATAGCACATCTTTATAAAACTTCTTCCCAAACTCTTTTAGCAAATAAGTCTTCCCGCACTGAGGCACTCCTTTAACAATTAAAGGCCTCTTATGCAGGTCTTCCTTCCACTCAATCAACTTTTCGATTAATATCCTATACATTTACACCCTCCGTTTGATGTATAGTAGCATAGTAAAAACAGAAAGTCAACGATTATTATGGTATATAATTGCAGCAGAATAGCGCAATTATATACCATATGGCAATCCTTTTGTTGTGTTGACCGTATTGGTCAGTACGTAAATGGAAAACTGGTCAGAGGGTATCCGGAAAACTTTAAATGGTTTCAGTCCGCACACAAATTTTGCCGATAATGCAAGTTTTCACTACCGTGCAGTGCATTGGCTGGAAGCATTTAAAGTTTTCCGGATACCCTCTGACCGGTTTCACCCAAACTCGTAGTGTTTTTGCACAGGTTTAGTCACCTTCCAGACGCAGAATAAGCCTTTGGGGAATACAACGTAGTCACCGGCTCCGAAGCTGACGCTTGTGCCATTGTATTCAACTGTGACTTCTCCCTCTGTTAAGATGCACTGCTCACGGTCATCGTAGTGCCAGTTAAACTCTGATACCCCACAACCCCATGTGGGTTTCATGCTGAATGCCGCTATTTCCGCTTCCGTTGGTTTTCTTACCGATATTTGCATTTTATATTCCTCCTAATCTGCTCCTAAAGGGAGTATCAACATTGTAGCATCTAAATGGTATAAAACACAAGACAGATGAACCGTCCCCCTGTCTGCAAATATTTTTTACAAATATCTTGTTATCTCATTGACATCAACATCTATATATTGTAGTATACCACGCAAGAGCAATTTTACTAAGAGGGAATTGTCAAAATAAAAACGTAAAAATGGAGGGTGCATTGATGAAGTTTTGGGACAAAAATGATCTGCGAGATCCAAATGTAGGCACAGGGAAAACTGTTATACTGGGCTTACAACACACATTCACCATGTTTGGTGCCACGATACTAGTACCTATTATACTATCGGCATTTGGAATGAGTATCTCTGTTGCTCTGTTTATGGCAGGCGTATGTACACTGTTGTTCCACCTTATAACAAAAGGTGGAGTTCCTATTTTTCTGGGTTCTTCGTTTGCGTTTATCGCACCAATCATCGCTGCCGCCTCGATGTATGGTTTTCAAAGTGCTCTGGGGGGAATAGTCGCTGCCGGCGGAGTCTATATTATAATGGCTGTTTTGGTATACTTCGTAGGAGCTGAAAAGATTATTAGCTGGTTTCCACCTATTATCACCGGTACAATCATCATTGTTATAGGATTAGTTCTTGCGCCGATAGCGGTTGACATGGCGAGTACCGGCGGAGGCGATGATATAAATGCAACAAGCTGGCTGCTGGCTCTTATGAGTTTTTCGATTGTAGTTATAGTTAGTGTATTTATGAAGGGCTTCATGAAAGTACTGCCTGTTTTAATCGGAATAGTGATCAGTTATATCATTGCGGTTATCTTGACATTAACAGGAGTCACTCCCGGTTTAATTGACTTTGAAGGTGTTGCAAAAGCAGCATGGTTTGGGCTTCCGGAATTTACCGTCGCAAAGTTCGATATTCGCGCAATAATGATTGTCGCTCCGGTTGCAATATGCACAATGGTTGAGCATATTGGCGACGTCATGGCAATAAACTCGATATGTAACCGTAACTTCCTTAAAAAACCGGGCTTGCACCGCACCTTACTTGGTGACGGTCTTGCATCCGGACTGTCGGCTATGTTCGGCGGGCCTGCAAATACAACATACTCGGAGAATACAGGCGTCCTTGCCCTGACACGTCAGTATAATCCAACCATTATGCGTATAGCCGCCGTTTTTGCGATACTCCTCGGCTTAATACCAAAACTCGCAGCGGTAATAAGCACAATACCTACGGCAATCATTGGCGGTATTTCGATTATACTGTTCGGTATGATTGCATCAGTGGGTGTGCGTCTGCTTGTTGATAACAGGGTAGACTTTCATAAACCGCGTAATCTCATTATTGCTGCTGTTGTTCTGGTGCTTGGTATCGGCGACGCTGTTGTACCGTTCAGAATCGGATCCGTTGATATAAGCATCTTCGGAATGGCACTTGCAGCAATAGTCGGTATCATCCTTAACAAAGTTCTTCCCGGTGCGGATGATTACAGAAAAAACGGTATGGTCACCGATGCTGACAGCGCAGCTTCCGAAACGGAGGATAACAAATAATGCCACTTACACTAATTACACACCCTCTGATTCAACATAAGCTGACTATTTTACGTGACATTGACACAGGAGTTAAAATCTTTCGTGAGGTTGTCGGAGAAATGTCAATGTTAATGTGTTATGAAGCAATGAGGGACTTACCTCTTGAGGAAGTTAAGGTCATGACCCCTGTCGCGGAAGCTACGGTAATGGCTCTTGCAGGTAAAAAGCTTGCTCTTGTCCCCATTCTGCGCGCGGGACTCGGCATGGTCGACGGAATACTTAGCCTGATACCATCGGCAAAAGTAGCACACATAGGGCTGTACCGCGACCCCGACACCCTGCAGCCCGTTGAATACTATTGCAAAATGCCGCCCGACATAGCAGAACGCGACTGCTTCATACTCGACCCGATGCTTGCAACAGGCGGCACCGCAGCCGCTGCCGCACAATTCCTAAAAGACGCGGGAGCACGTTCAATCAAACTGCTAACACTATTGTCAGCACCGCCGGGGGTAGAAAAAATGGAAGAAATGCACCCGGACGTGGAAGTAATAACCTGCGCAGTAGACGGTCACTTGAACAACCACGGCTACATCGTACCGGGACTGGGCGATGCAGGCGATAGGATTTTCGGAACTAAGTAAAATTAACCAGCATAAAACGTATTAAATAATCAGCTTAACTAAATTGCAGATTGCCACACCGTCTTCGGACGGTTCGCAATGACGGTTGGGCTGGTTATTTCGTTATCGCACCACTAGAAAGCTGTTTAGAGGGTATCCGGAAAACTTTTGATAGTTTCAGTCAGCACACAAGCTTTGCCGACCAATACAAGTTTTCACTATAGTGCTAGTGCATTGGCTGGAACTATTAAAAGTTTTCCGGATACCCTCTGAATAGCTACTCTAGTATCTACCTATTCACAATAGCTTGCAAAACCCTTGTTGCTACCGGTCGTGCTACACTGGCACCGCTGCCGCCGTGCTCGACCATTACAACGAATGCATACGGATAATCCGGATTTGCTATGTATCCGACGTACCATGCATGGGGGTCTCTGCCGTCAATTTGAGCCGTTCCGGTTTTTGCGCGAATATCAAAGCCGGAGACGGTCTGGTTTTCCGGTATATCAAGTAAACCGTTGAGATGTACGGCTGTTTCCCGACTGATTAATCTTCCGGACACCGGGGGGAATAGCGAAGATATTCCGGTTCTTTTTAAGTAATGCAACCTTGCGGTACGCCCTTCATTTCCTATTGCTCCGGCAAATTGCAGCATCGTTACCGGGCAGACTTCTATTTCATGCTGCCCGATGCCTGACCATGCAAGAAATATACTGCCGTCTGCCGCTTCATCATCAAAACGCCCGGATGCCGTTCTGATACCACTCACCGATATGCTGCCGGAAAGGTCAAATTTCCCGGTATACTCCGCCATTACTTCTGTGCCTAATAAAAGAGCTAATTCGCCGAAAACAATATTGCATGAAACGCGCATACCTCGTTCAATGTCCAAAGTGCCGTGCGGTCCGTGACGGCAAATCAATGTGTCATTTCCTATTTCCAGCGACCCTGTGCATTCAAAAATATAATCATACACATCGTTTATTTGTTCGATAGCTGCTGCTGCTGTTACTAGCTTAAAGGTTGAACCCGGAGCAAACGACGATTGAATGGCATGGTTAACATAGGGATCTGTCAACTCCGATATTGTTGAAGCATCAGGTGGGTTGGCAGGGTCAAAGGACGGATTTGAGACCATACAGAGTATTTCCCCTGTTTTGTAGTTGCTGACTAAAACAACACCTCGCCGTCCATTAAGAGCTCTGTGTGCAACGGTATTTATTTCAGAATCTATTGTCAACGAAACTTTGTTCCCCGAGCCAAATAACGAATATGAACCCGTTATCAAGTTAAAACCAGCTAAATCCGAAGCAAACGCAGTCAGAGCACCTGTTCCTACATTTCCTTCCAAGTCTCCCACAACATGAAGAGTAGATCTGCGTACATCGGCGTTGCTTGCGAATGTCCTTCTGCCATCTGTCACATCCGCGAGGATTACACCGTTCCGGTCGGTTACTACCCCTACATTGAGTATTCCTCTTTGAAATACGGTTTGGTTAAAAGGAGCTGAAGCCCACTGACTGCCAAAGACAATGTATCTTCCCACATAGAAACCCATTCCCAGAATTGCGATAGCTACCAGTATTAATATAGAAAAGGATCGTGATTTTACTTTTCTCATTCGTCATCACCGCCTTCCCAAGACGTGTCTTCCGGTTCCTTGTAAATGATTGAACCTCCGCCGCTGTATTTCGGGCGTTTTGGTGTCCTTACCGCAAAGCTTGCGTTTTGTCTTGTATCAACAGCTTTGAAGAAGGCAAGCATACCCCAGCATGCGACAAGGCTTGTGCCGCCTTTTGATACAAACGGGAAGGTCACTCCGGTAAACGGGAGTATATCCATTGAACCAAGCACATTAAGCAGCATTTGAAAGACTAAAATCGCTGATGTAGCGCATGCCGCAATTGCATAAAAAGAGCTGCGGGCAACACCGGCAGACCGGACTGAAAAAACAGCAAAAGCAACAACCGCCGCTACCGCTGCAAGTGCGACAATCAATCCCAGCTCCTCACTAACTACGGCAAAAACCAAGTCTGAGTCCCCTGCAAAAATTCTATGGAACCAGCCGTTCCCGGCACCAACACCGAATAATCCACCACTTGCCGCCGCTGTCATAGCGCGTGTCTGCTGATATCCACCTCGTTCATTAACAAACTCCCACGCTCTGCCCCAACTTGCAAAGCGTCCTGCGATATGCGGTCTTGACGCTAATGCTACAAGACCTGCAAAACCTGCACCTGCAATGCTTAAGGCAATCGTAGCAAAATCACCCGAGCGCATGTATGCGATAACAAGATATGCTACGAAGAAAATCATTGCGGAGCCAAAATCATTCATCAATGCAAGAAAGCCAAGACAAATACCCATCAAACCAAGAAAGATGAATATGTTTCTTCGGGCGAACAAGCGTTCAAGTGTTGCCGCACCTGCAAAGACAATGGCAATTTTTACAAACTCCGAGGGTTGAAACTGCATTCCTGCAATATTTATCCAACGAATCGCTCCGCCTATTCTTACACCGAAAAGGAGTGTAATCGCAAGAAAAACAGGTCCCACCAATGCAATCGGGCGCCGAATCAACTTCACTCTGTCTAAATCCCGCATAAACCAGCCCATGATAAAGAAAAATACCAACCCCAGCACAATAAAAAGAATTTGTCTGCCGATCTCATTTGGTGACCCTGTCGCTATAACGGAAAGCCCTATAGTAGAAAGGAAAAACCCGATGGTTTCTATTTCGAATGCTATTCTCTTTATAATGCAAGTAAAAAAGTAACATGCCCATGTAAGTGCTATCAATGAAACAAAGCATACCGGCAGTATCATAGTCAGTGAATCACCTGCTGCTATGCATAACTGTAAGCCAAGTAGAATTTGAAAAAGTGTCAGGTAAAAAAGTGTTATGTATTGCTTATAAAACTGACCGGGTCTTGTTCTGCTTGCAGCTTGCTCGTATTCGTCAGTGTTATCGGCTGCGGTAAATACCATTGAGACTCCGCCAAGTTCTATACTGTCGCCTGAGTTAACAGCTACCCCTTCTTTGCTTTCTATTTGTTTGCCGTTGACTATAACACCTGTTTTTGATTCTACATCATATACGCGCCAATTGGCTTTATCATCACGAATCAGAGCAGCGTGATTGCGCGATATTGTGGGATATTCCATATATACATCAGATGATTTTGCACGTCCTATGACATTTTCCCAGTAATTTAAGTCGAGAAGGATGCCGTTCGGAAGCCGGAGCTGTCCCCAAATCTCTTCTTCACTTTTCTCACGCAACAGAGACCTTGCACACCGGACAATGATAACTATAGCTAGAACAGGTAAAATGAATCGTATCAGCATTGTCGCAATCGCCATGACACCACCATCAAGCCCCGCTATAGCTGTCTGTATTTGGTTTAATAAATTGCGAATGAACTCCAATGTAAACCCCTTTCATAAGTCTTTAAATCTAATACCTTATATAAAATATAGTAAATAACCGGCTTGACTTAATTGTGGATTGCCACACCGTCTGCGGACGGTTCGCAATGACGGGTTAGGGGCAGCCGTGCCCGGCCACCCCCTTTTTGTTTCTTGCTTAATAATTTATTCGGTCTCTGTCAGGTACTTTGATTCTTCAATGATTTTCGCTTGAACAGGTGCAGGTGCTTCTTCATAGCGTTCGAATTTTATTGTGAATGAGCCCCGTCCTTGTGTCATTGACCGTAAATCTATCGCGTAGCTTGACATCTCACCCATTGGAACTTCTGCTTCAATTACCTGCATACCCTCAGAGTTTATACTCATGCCCATTGTGCTGCCACGTCTCTTTGGAATGTCACCCATTATATCACCTGTGTAGTTTTCGGGTATTGTAACTGTCAACCTGCCTATCGGCTCCAAGAGTACGGGATTTGCTTGCGGAATCCCTTCTTTATATGCCAGTTGAGCAGCAAGTTTAAATGACAACTCATTTGAATCAACCGAATGGTAAGAGCCGTCAACGAGTGTAGCTTTCAAGAATACAAGCGGATAACCTGCGAGTACGCCACGTTGTATACTCTCTTTTAAGCCTTTTTCAACAGCCGGGAAGAAATTTCTCGGAACGCTTCCTCCGAAGATTTTTTCTTCAAAGATTAGGTCCTCTGTTTCGCCCGGTTCAAATTCCATTACTACATCACCAAATTGACCTGCTCCGCCCGATTGCTTCTTATGACGCCCCCGCACTGATACTTTTTTACGGATTTTCTCGCGGTACGGCACTCTCGCAGGCGATAGAGTAACTTCCACACCAAACTTATCCTTAAGCTTGGAACACAATACATCAAGTTGAATATCCCCTGCCCCGGACAGGACAAATTGTCTTGTTTCAGGGTTATTTAAGAATGTGAATGTAACATCTTCTTCACCGAGTCTGGTGAGACCGGTTGCGATTTTATCTTCCTGTCCTTTTGTTTTCGGAGATATTGCCATCGAATAACATGGAGGTGCAAACTCTATTCTCCTCGCGGTGATTTTATTTTTCGGATCACTTAATGTATCGCTTGTTTTTGTGTCGGACAGCTTTGAGGCTGCACCGACATCACCGCAGATGATTTCTTTTGTTTCAATGTTTTTCTTGCCTTGCATTTTGAAGATGTTATTCATTTTTTCTGTCGAGCCTGTCCTTGTATTCACAAGCTGCATGTCTGATGTGACTCTACCCGAAAGAACCTTAAACATGCTGAATTTACCATATTGGTCAGACAGTGTTTTATATACGATAGCGCATGTCGTGCCGTTTGGATCGACTACCAGTTCATTTCCGTCTTCGGTGAACTCTTTTCTGTCAAGCGGTGACGGGAAGAAATCCGTTATTGCGTCAAGTAATGGTATTGTGCCCAAGCCCGTTGTGCCGCAGCCGCAAAACACCGGAAATAGTGTGAGGTCTTTGAGGCCGATTTTAACACCCTTTATTATTTCGGCGGTTGTGTATTCCTCGCCGTATTTTTCCATGAGTTCTTCGCATGTTTCCGCAATACTTTCGTTAAATGATTCATATATTTCTTCAAGCTCTTCTTTCATGCTGTCGGGTACGGGGATTTCTTTTTGCTTGCCGCCTTCAAACGAGTAAGCTTTACGGTAGACAAGGTCGTAAATCCCTTCGATTTTTCCCGAAGCATTTTTCACAGGAATCGTTAATGGGCATACCGATGAGCCGTATTTCTTGCGGAGATCTGCCAAAACTGCATCAAAATCACCGTTTTCTTCATCAATTTTTGATATATATGCCGCACGCGGAAGCTTACTTGTCGATAGAGCACTCCATCCCTTTTCAAATCCAACGCTAATACCGTCTTTCGCTGTGCACATTACAATGCCTGCGTCTGCGACACGCAGTGCCTCAAGCACCTCTCCGGCAAAGTCAAAAAATCCCGGAGTATCTAAGATATTAATTTTGCAATCCTTGTGCTGTGTAAACATTGTTGCCAGGTATATGGTAATCTGACGCTTGATTTCCTCGGAATCCGAATCTCCGACAGTGTTTCCGTCAGCCACTTTTCCTTGCCTGTCCGCTGAGCCTGTTAGGAAAAGAATATTTTCAGCAAGGGTTGTTTTACCGCTGCTTCCGTGACCGAGTAGAGCTATATTGCGGATGTTTTCTGTGGTATATGCCATATTAATGTCCAATCCTTTCGGTATAAAATAACTATAATAACCGGAGTTGTATTTTATACTAACTGCTTATATTTTACAACTACTTTTTAAGCCTTACGTAACCACATATTATCAATACCGTTACCAGCATGCACAACATGAAAATCACCAGGTTTCCGGGGCTTGCCGATATGAAGGCACCTGTCCAGCACATATAGAACATTATTAATATTCCGAGTGCCGCCGATATTACTGACAGAATCGTTGCGAAAAATGATGCCGACCTTAATAGTCTGCCCCCGGTAATTGCTTCTGCAAACGGATTTAACCCTTCACGGTTAAGTACTGCCGCCATTCGCCCGATTTTATGTGAGTGCGCATCGGAAATACTGTATGAATCCTTTGCGGGAATAAATACAAAGCTGTCAAACGGAACCTTAAACTTCTGACCAACCATTGCGGGAGTGACGTTAAAATCCCTCATGGCGAAATATAAATCAAGTCTCCATTTCAACATTGAAATCAAAGCACTTTGAACTGAAGGAAGCGGTTTGTAGTCAACGGCAAACATTGCTACCAACCTGTTGTTTACTACTGTGTAAACAGCGTTTTTCATATTTGTATCATCGGGAACCCTGACACCCAGCAGATTCATAAATGCCGCAGAGCCTGTTGACACTTGTGCTCCTCCAACCAGTCCGGCTATACCGCTTTCATGGCATTCAAAGTTGTCAACCCGCATTGCACTTAAACCTTGTTGCTTGAGAATCTCCGCAAATAGCCCCGTAAGACCCGAACCTGAAGACAATATAAGGCTGGCTGTATAACGTATTGTATTTTCCGGTGATGCTCCGTCATATACTTTTACTCCCGAGAGCTTAAGCATACCCGGCGGGAATAAATCATCATCCGTTATGCATACTCCGTCTGTATAGCATATATCATCTGCTCCGCCCCAGCCGGCTATAGCAGCTCCTGACATACGATTCGATTTCACCACTGTAGCAAAAGGCACGGAAAATGTTAACAGTGCGGAAAATGGAGCGGCAGCTGCAAGAAGAGCTGATAATATATGGATTGAGTTCTCTACGCCACCTCTGACAATTACTATAAGAATCGTCAGCAATAAAGCTGCTATCAGCAGTATTGGTGTTGCGTAACGGTATGTAAGCTCTGTAATGTCCGGCTGCATCAGGTTGTTGTAGAATCCGTCAGTACGGTTATATACCTTTTTTAGTATCGATTTGTCTATTTCCGCATTATATTCCGCCTGTACCCCATATGGTTCGGATGTTGAGACTGCAGTTTTTAGAGAATCCGTCATTGCTCGCAGATTTATTTTCTCACCGTGTGCTGCAAAGGTTAGTGACATAGCCGATACTGCACAAAACGGCAGCATCGCTGCAGCTCCGCTAATCATGGTAAATGCTGCGGATATCAGCGAAAACACACATGAGAATAATATCAAAGATTCGGCATTCGGGACTCCTTTTATCAGAAAATCAACACCTCTTATTATAATTTCTGCACATAACATCATCACGAACAATAAGCATAAAATGAGCGTGCCTGCAGCTAAATCCAAACTATATCCGATGCCGAAAGGTACTATCATTCCTGCTTCGTAAACATACGTCAGGATAATCATAAACAAGGTAATTACCGTTGCGGGAAGGACTCTTATGGATATTGAATTGCAAGAGGCGGCAAATTTGCGTACGGCTTCTTTCAAATGCGGTTCTTTATAGACCTTTTCCTCAACCGGACCGTAGTCATATTCATTTTCGAAATGATCATCTGAAGTAAAATCAAAATCTGCCTCGTCTTGACGATTCCGTTTGCCAAAGCCTAACTTTGATTTGATGGATGGTTTTTTATCATCTTGAGGAAAATCGAGTTCTACATCTATACCGCTATGTACTCTTGTTTCCTGATCTAACTCCTGCGGTGTTATGCCATGGGATCGGTCAATAAAAATTACTGCCTTTTCGCCGTGCTCATTAATCTCTCTGCTTTGAATAACCGTCTTATCTTCGTTAAGCGGTATTGTAAAATCGGGAGAGAAGTTTAATCTGTTTTCCTGTTCCTGTGAAAGAGATTCCATATCATCCATAGGAGCTCCGAAGGATGCGGATTTTGGCTCATTTCTCAATTGCTGATTATCATCCTCAAATTGAGTGATTAACATCGGCAAATCATCAGTATCTGAAAACTCAGGCTCGTTATAAGCATGACGCGTGTAGACCGGTGAAATTGGATCTCCCGCTGCCATGGTTATCTGTGGTGGAGGCGGTGATATTTGCTGCACCACAGATTGCGGTGCTGTTACTTGCTGGACCGCGGTTTGCGGTGCTGCTATTTGCGCAGCTTCTCTCAGTATTCTGTCCGCTTTTTCCTGCAAGACATCCGGAGGAGTTTTTTTATCGCCATTGATGAATGCCGAGCCTTTGACTTCTGCTAAAATTGATTCAAATGAAAAACCATCATCTTCATCAGCTTTACCAAAACTATTATATTCGTCTGACAAAATGACACCCCCCTAATAAATGATAAATGACAAATGACAAATGATAAAAATGCATAATCATAATTCGTGAAAAAATGCTTATTTTACACTTCGTTTCTTTGCCTAACCGCTTCGAATAAAAATACGGCAGCGGAAACAGATGCGTTTAACGATGATAATTTGCCGCTCATTGGTATGTGAACTTTGTAATCACAATTTTCGATTACAAGGCGGCTTATCCCCGTGCCTTCAGAGCCTATAACAAATGCTGTCGGTCCTTTATAGTCAGTTTCCCATAGTGAGCCGTCGCCATCCATTGATGCTGCAAAGATCCATACACCGTTCCTTTTTAGCTCTTTGATTGCTGATGTGATATTAGTAACACGGGCTATTGCTATATGGAATATAGCTCCGCTTGATGCCTTTGCTACTGTTGCGCTAAGTCCTGCGCTTCTTCGTTTCGGGATTATTACTCCGTGTGCTCCACTTGCTTCGCATGTTCTTATGATCGCGCCCAGGTTATGCGGGTCTGATATCTCGTCACACACAACAATGAGCGGAGCCTCCCCTTTTTGTCTTGCCGTATCAATGATTTGGTCAATCGAGACGTAATCCGCAAAAGCTGCTTTCGCGATTACTCCCTGGTGTGAATGAGTAATACTCATAGTGTCGAGCTTACGTTTGTCAATCTCAACAACCGCAGCACCTGCCGCTCTCGCCGCTCCGGCTATGTGCTTGAGCGTAGAGTTTACTTCACCTTTGGCAATAAAGACCTTGTCTATATTTACACCTGACCGAAGTGCCTCCATAACGGCATTACGCCCCTCGATTATACCATTATCTTCTTCATATCCCAATTCTTTTGACCACCCCGGCTCAAAACCCTAAACCCAAATTCAGATTATAGATAACTCTTCAGCTTCTCGACCATGTCGAGTTTTTCCCATGTGAAACCATCGCCCTCACGACCGAAATGACCGTACGACGCAGTGGCCTTGTACACCGGTCTTAATAAATCCAGTCTTTGGATTATTTTTGACGGTCTGAAGTCAAAATTCTCTGTAACTATATCGGCAATTCTCTGATCGGAAAATACTCCCGTGCCTCTTGTGTCGATATGCACGGATACAGGCCGCGCAACACCTATTGCATATGCCAGTTCTATCTGACAGGCACGCGCCAGCCCTGCAGCTACGATGTTTTTTGTCACATAGCGAGCCATGTACGCTGCACTTCGGTCAACTTTTGAAGGGTCTTTGCCGGAAAAAGCACCTCCGCCGTGGCTTGCGTATCCACCGTATGTGTCAACAATGATTTTGCGTCCTGTGAGGCCTGAATCTCCTACAGGACCGCCAATAACGAAACGTCCTGTCGGATTAACGTAGATTTTTGTATCCTTTGTTATCAAATTTGCAGGTATCACGGGTTTAATTACACATTCCGTGATTGCTTCACGAAGTTTTTCTATTTCTATATCAGGGTCATGTTGGGTTGATACAACAACTGCCGGTACGCTAATGACATTTCTGTTCTCGTCGTATTCAACGGTAACCTGGCTTTTTCCGTCGGGTCTGACAAACCTGAGTTCACCACTCTTTCTGACATCCGCCAGCCTTTTAGTCAGAGCGTGTGACATAGAAATCGGTGCCGGCATGTATTCGGGAGTTTCATCGCATGCAAAGCCGAACATCATCCCCTGATCTCCCGCACCCTTTTCATCGGAATCATCGTGGGCACTGTCTACGCCCATTGCTATATCGGGACTTTGCTCGTCGATTGTTGTCATTACCGCAGAGCCTTTGTAATCGAAGCCGAGTTCCGGCTGTATATAGCCGATATCTCTGATTGTGTCCCGGACTACATGCGGTATATCTACGTATGTGCTGGTTGTAATTTCACCCATTACAAGCACCAGACCTGTGGTGCATATTGTTTCACATGCGACACGAGCTGTTTTGTCTCCTGCGATAATCGCATCCAACACTGCATCGGAAACCTGATCGCAAACCTTATCCGGATGCCCCTCTGTAACTGATTCTGACGTAAAAATCCTATTTGACATAAATTTCTTCCCCTTAATGTATTTTTTTGTTGAGGATAAACCCCTAATTTCGACAAGTTTTATCTCTCTGCCAGCGGTACATACGCCTCGTCGAGTGCGATTGCTTTGTATGCGGGTCTTATTATCCGCCCTCCGCCCCAGGCTTCTTCAAGTCTGTGGGCACACCAGCCTGCCATTCTCGCAACAGCGAACAGAGGTGTGTACAGTTCTTGCGGTATGCCCAGCATTTCATACACGAGACCTGAGTACATGTCAACATTTGCGCAGATTTCCGCTTTTATTGTTCCTTTTGCTTTGCCTAATGCGTACGGTGCAAGCTTTTCGACAGTTTCAAGCAACTCAAACTCGTCTAACATACCCTTTTTTTCGGCAAGTGAGCGAGCAAGTGATTTTAGGATAACTGCTCTCGGATCTGAAATTGTATAAACAGCGTGTCCCATACCGTAGATGAGACCGTCTCCCGACGCTGCTTCCCCCAGAAGAATCTTGTCGAGGTAATCCAAAATCTCATCTTCGTCGTTCCAGTTCTTTACATCTTTTTTGATGTATGAGAACATTTCAATTACTTTTTCGTTTGCACCACCATGACGCGGTCCTTTCAGAGAACCTATCGCCGCAGAAATAGCAGAATAGATATCTGTACCTGATGATGTTAACACCCTGCACGCAAACGCGGAGTTGTTACCGCCGCCGTGTTCTGCGTGAAGTACCATGCAAAGATCGAGCAAACGTGCTTCCTCTTCAGTAAAGCTGTTATCACGTCGAACAGAATGCAAGAAGTTCTCTGCCATTGAATATCCCTGCTGTGACCTATGCAAGTACAGTCCTTCACCATCGAAGTAGTGACGTTTCGCGGCATAAGCATGTGCAACGACTATCGGACAACAAGCAAGGAGCTTTAGTGCTTTTGTCAGCTCAAGTTCAATGTCTTTTTCATTTAGTTCAGGTTCTTCATCATATGAATATAGAGCCAGCATGCTGCGCGACATTTTGTTCATTATATTCACGCTTGGTGCCGGGAGTATCATATCCTCGGTAAAACCTTTAGGAAGATCCCGTAAATCCTCTAACATAAGGCGAAATGTTTCCAGCTCCGATTTGCACGGAAGTTTACCGAGAATCAGCAGGTATGCTGTTTCTTCAAATCCCGGACGGTCATCTTTTAAAAACCCGTCCACAATATCGGCAACATCTATACCCCGATAGTACAGCTTACCCTCCATCGCTGTTTTTTCGCCGTCCCGCATGTAATAACCCTGAGTGCTGCCAATTCTTGTCAAGCCTGCCATTACGCCTGTTCCGTCGGCGTTTCTGAGACCGCGCTTTACATCATTTTGCACAAACAGGGATTTATCAACCTTTATTTGACCAAGTAATGCATCCGCATGTTTATGAATAAACTCATTATATATGGTTTGCTCCGCTGACATCAGCTTCTATTTCTCCCTCATTTATATTAAATACTTATGCACAATCATAGACAATATACAATAAAATAAAGCTTCTGTCAAAATTTAAATTCCATTAATCCAAAAGTCATGGTAGTATGTACGGGCTATAAGATTGTTTGGGAGAATTAATTTGCATGCTATCGGTTAACAAAAAAGACAGATCGGGATCATTTTTTATGGCACTGGCATCTATTTGCTGGAGCTTTGGCGGTCTGTTTATTAAGTTTATCCCGTGGAGCGCAATGAGTATTGTCGGACTCAGAGCCGTTCTTGCAGCAATTGTATTTGTTATATACCGCCGTAGCTTTAAAATAGAATTTACCCTTGGCAATATTATGACCGCAATCTGCCTGTCATCAACTACGGTAATGTATGTATTCGCAAATAAAATGACTACAGCGGCTGCAGCAATTCTATTGCAGTTTACTGCACCGATATTTATCATACTAATATACTTAATTTTTTACAAGAAAAAACCGACTATCAGTGCTGTTATCGCTGTGTTATTAACACTTCTGGGCATGATGTTGTTCTTTGCCGAAAATCTGGATTCCGGAGCCTTTTGGGGCAATATCATGGCTCTGATATCAGGACTTTCCATGGCAGGTGTATACGTGTGCAACAAAAGACCCGATTCAAATCCTGAAAACGCTCTGTTTATGGGTTTCTTGATAAACTCCATAATCGGTCTGCCTTTTGCTATTACAGAAGTCACCGCAGATATAGCCGCCTGGCTCGCAGTAATTTTCCTTGGCGTCGTACAAGTCGGCTTTGCGTATATTTTCTTTTCAAAAGGTATAAAAAGAACACCGGCTCTGCTCGCATGTCTAATATCCACCATAGAACCAATATTAAATCCGATTTGGGTAATGCTCGCAGGGTTATTGGGCTTATTGCCCGTGGTGGAGATTCCGGGTCGTTTTGCACTCCTCGGTGGGATTGTTATTGTGGTGACTGTTGTAGGGTACAATGTATGGGTGGAGAGGAAAACCGCTAAGGAATAAGATCCTCACGTAGCGGTGAGGAGTATTATAATTAAATTTTCAGTCGAGTTGGCGGACGGGAACACGATTGATGTTTAAGTAAGCAATTAGGTAGTACGGCGTGTTTGAGAATGGAAATTTAATTATAATGCTTCGAACGCAAGCGGATGTTTTTATAAGAGCTACGTTAATGTATATTATATAAATTATTTCACTTAATTGTTTAAAAGTGATATAATACTCGTTGCGAGTAAAATTAATAACACAGGATGGTAGGTAGGAAGTTGGAATCGGGATTTGTTCACTCTATTGACAAAAGTGAGATTAAGAACGGTGTTTCACTGACGTGTATCAATACTATTAAATTCAAATCGGGTTGTATCACAATTAACTTGTTATGTGAACTCCGTCGTGATACCGCTGCTGTAAACACCCTTTTACCACGCGTTTTACGGCGCGGCTCAGCGAACTTCCCTGACATGGAGAGCATTATAGCCGCACTTGATGACTTGTATGGTGTAAGAATCGAACCTATCGTACGGAAAAAGGGTGAAGTTCATTGTATCGGATTTTATATTGATTTTCCCGATGACCGATACATACCAACCGGTGAAAGTGTTCTGGAAAAAGCAATACACATTGCCGGAGAAATCCTGCTATCCCCTGCTAAGCAAGACGGAACCCTTCGCAATGATTATGTCAAAAGCGAAAAAATAAATCTCATTGACGACATTCGCGCTGCTATCAATGACAAACGCGGCTATGCGGTTGACAGGCTGCTTGAAGAGATGTGCAGTGAAGAGGCATTTGGAATAAGCAAACTCGGCACTGAAGAAGAAGTTTTGAAAATAACCGCAGAAACGTTGACGGATCATTATCAGAAAATTCTTGATAACTCCGGTATTGAAATATTCTATTGCGGCTCTGCTGATACAGCTCGAGTAAAGACCGCAATTGAAACAACATTTAAAACACTTCCCGAACGTAAGGATACACAAGTTCCGAAAACAAACATCATATATTATCCCCCGACAGACACACCCCGCCGCTTTACAGATAAACTTGATGTCTCACAAGGTAAGCTGACAATAGGGTTCAGGATGGGAGACACGATGAAAAACCCCGATTACCCCGCACTAATGCTCTTTAGTGCATTGTATGGCGGCAGTGTTTCTTCAAAACTGTTTCTTAACGTTCGTGAACGGCTGTCTCTTTGTTATTACGCAAGCTCAATGATTGACAAACATAAAGGGATAATGATAGTTTCGTCAGGTGTGGAGTTTTCCAACTTTGAAACTGCATTTGATGAAATTCTTGCACAGCTTGAAAACATAAAGAACGGCGATGTAAGTGAATGGGAATTTACATCTGCGAAACGTTATGTGATAACCTCAATTAAATCCGCATTGGACAGGCTCGGCGGACTCGAAGAGTTGTATTTTGACAGCGTGATATACTCGATACATTACGACCCCGCAAGACTTAGTGATATGGTTGAAACTGCCACACTTGAACAGGTGGTGAGTCTGGCTTCGGGGATTAAGACTGACTCGGTTTATATGCTCACCGGAGAGTAACGGTGGCCGGGAATGTGGATTACCACACCGTCTTCGGACGGTTTGTTATGACGGAGGACAGGATTGAAGTTATGAGACTTAGAGAATATAAGCAGATAAATGAGCAGGTATATACAGGGACTTTGCCTAACGGCTTGGCGGTCTTTGTTGTGCCAAAGCCCGGGTTTCATAAAAAATATGCATTTTTTGCTGCCGATTACGGTGGTATTGACAGGCGTTTTAAGCATGGGGGTAGATGGATAGACACACCGGCAGGAGTGGCACATTTTTTGGAACATAAAATGTTCGACACGGAAGACGGCAACGCTCTGGAAAAACTCTCCGCAAACGGAGCTTCCCCTAACGCATACACGTCTTCGGATATCACGGCATATCATTTTGAGTGCATCGACAAATTTGATGAGAATTTGGGAATACTTCTAAACTTTGTATCCATACCCTACTTCACACCTGAAAGCGTTGAAAAAGAGCAAGGAATTATAGCACAGGAAATACGCATGGTTGAGGATGACCCCGACTATAACCTCTATTACGGACTGCTAAAGGCATTGTTTAAACACAATCCTTTGCGAGATTCTGTTGCAGGCACTGTCGAAAGTATAGAGAAAATTACCGTAAAAACACTTTTTGATTGTCATAAAGTATTTTACGCACCGTCAAATATGGCTCTTTGCGTTGTCGGTGATGTAGACCCCAAATCAGTTTATGATATTGCATGTAAAGCCTTGCCCGGTGAAAAAAGTGATGTTCCGCTCAGAGATTACGGCACACCTGAAGCACTTGCACCGGAGATAACAGATGTAAGCAAAGCAATGGAAGTAAGTCTTCCGGTATTTGTTGCAGGTAACAAGCTTACTCCGGCAGCACCCGGAGCGGACACACTAAGGCTTGAAATCATTAGTGCAATTGCTCTTGAAATACTTTGCGGGCATTCCTCACCACTTTACTTAAGACTTTATGCGGAAGGTCAAATTAACGCAGATTTTTCCGCATCATTTGACTCTGCCGCCGGAGTAGCTTATACTATATTCGGAGGAGAAACACGTGATCCGCACCGTGTTTACAAAGAGGTAAAGGATGAAGTGCAAAGAATACAAGCATCCGGTCTTGATGCCGCATTGTTTGAACGAGTAAAAAAAGCCGCAATCGGCAGTCACATCCGTGCATTGAATTCATTCGGAGTACTTGCATCCGGCATAGTTGAGGGACACTTCAAAGGCTTCGACCCGTTTGAAGCTCCCGCGATTCTCTTTGAGTTAACACTTGATGATGTTTCGAGTTTCATCAAAGATAACATGATTCCCGACAATATGGCAATTTCTGTCATAAATCCGAAAAATGAGGTGGTATAGTGAATCCTGACGCAGTAATTTCTTTTCCGCTGTTTGGCGACGGTTTTGTTCTCGACTTACCGAGATACTTCACAATATTCGGCTTTAATATTTATTATTACGGTCTGTTTGTTGTGGCAGGGTATACTCTTGCGGGAATATACATTTTAAAACGCAGAAAGCTGTTTAATCTTTCTCAGGAAAACATTTACGACCTTATTATAATTGCGATTCTGTGCGGTCTTGTCGGCGCAAGGCTATACTACATGATCTTTAACTTCGACAAATTTTTCGCACCGGGTCAATGGGGGAATATTTTCAGGTTAAGAGAAGGCGGTTTGGCTGTTTACGGAGGTATTATAGCGTCCGGTTTAGGCTTTTGGGTATACAGCCGCATAAAGAAAAAACCGCTCGGCAGTTTGCTTGACGCCGCAGGCTTTGGTCTTTTCATAGGTCAAGCCGTCGGCAGATGGGGTAATTTTATCAACCGCGAAGCATATGGTGTCGAAACCGATTTGCCGTGGAAGATGGGTCTGACGGATGCCGGAGGCACAGAATACGTCCACCCCACTTTCCTTTATGAATCACTTTGGAATGTTGTTGGCTTGCTCATTATGCACATCTTTTCAAAGAAATCAAAAACAAAGTATCCCGGTCAATACTTTCTGTTCTATGTAGCTTGGTACGGCTTAGGCAGATTTATGATTGAAGGATTGCGTACCGACAGCTTGCTTATTCCCGGCACCGATAACCGTGCATCGCAATGGCTCGCTGCTATATCCTTTGTGGTTGCTATAGGGATTTTAATTTTCAACTTTATCAGAAAAAGAAACTACGAAACGGTTTACGGCGAGGATGCAGAAGAAATCGAAGACGAGGAAGATGCAGAAGAGTTGGCAGAACTGGATGGAGCATCTGAAAGTGATGTAGAGAATGAATCCATAGACGATGATGATTGTAAATCCGAAAATGAAGATGATGGTGAGTCCGATGAAATCGACGAACCTGATTCCGATAAAGAAACAAAAGACAATAGCGAGCCTGATACCGATAAAGAAACAGAAGAAGAAGAAAATGATGATGCAAAAAATGAGGAGGAAAATAATGGCTAATTACGATGATTTCAAGAAAAAAGCAAAAAACGCACTTGATACATTTGCAGATGCTTCGATTGACGCATATAAAGCAGCCGAAGAAAAGACACGTATCCTTGCTAGAAAAACCAAGCTTAGAGCCGGTATAGTAAACGACAAGGCTACCATCCGCCGTTTAAGCGTTGAGCTCGGAACAAGATACCACAAAAAGTACAAAGATGATGAGAACAATGAGTTCAGTCAAATATGCGGCGAAATCACCTGTGCTCATGAAAGAATTGCACAGAAAGAAAAGGAAATTGCCGATTTGAAAAGCAACCCTGTTGTAAAGGTAGAGGTTAAAGTACCTAAGCAAGAACAGGAAAAGCCGGAGGATAACACGGAGGAGTAGAGTCTCAAAATCCATAACCCCGGAGGAAAATATTTATGCTTGACCCTATAAAATATAAAGACTGGCAAATAGCCGAGGAGGCTGAAAACAATCTTCCCGATGTGGAGTATTTCAGAGAGCTTATGGGCCTTTTACCCGATGAGATTATTCCGCACGGGAAAACTCCGAAGCTCGATTTCATTAAGATAATGAAGAGACTTAAGGATAAGCCAGACGGCAAGTTTATTGAAGTAACGGCTATAACTCCTACGCCGCTTGGTGAAGGTAAGTCCACAACATCTTTGGGACTCATACAAGGACTCGGAAAGCTGGGCAAAAATGCCGGAGGATGCTTACGCCAGCCGTCAGGCGGTCCGACGATGAATGTCAAAGGCACAGCCGCAGGTGGCGGCAATGCATTGCTTATTCCCATGACGGAGTTTTCGCTTGGCTTAACGGGTGATATTAATGACATAATGAACGCACATAACCTTGCAATGGTTGCACTTAATGCCCGGATGCAACATGAGCGTAACTATGACGATGAAAAGCTTGCGGAGATTGGCTTAAAACGCCTTAATATTGACCCTGAACGTGTTGAACTCGGATGGGTAATTGATTTTTGCGCACAAGGCTTGAGGCAGATACGTATAGGCTTAGGTTCCGGTGAGAGAAACGGGTTCAAAATGGACTCCAAGTTCGGTATCGCTGTCGGCAGTGAGCTTATGGCTATACTATCGATAGCAACTGACTTAAAAGACCTTCGAGAGCGAATCGGAAAAATCATAGTTGCCTACAACAAAAGCGGTGAGCCTGTCACAACTGCAGATCTTGAAGTTGATGGAGCAATGACTGCGTGGATGAGAAACACAATAAATCCGACACTCTGTTACACAGTAGAACATCAGCCTTGTTTGATACACACAGGCCCGTTTGCGAATATAGCTATAGGGCAATCCTCAATTATAGGCGACAAGCTTGCGCTAAAACTATTTGATTATCATGTGACGGAATCGGGTTTTGCCGCCGATATCGGGTTTGAAAAATTCTGGAATGTAAAGTGCCGATTGTCAGAGCTCAAGCCGCATGTTTCTGTCCTTGTAGCGACTATTCGCGCACTTAAAATGCATGGCGGCGGACCGGCAGTTGTACCGGGACGCCCGCTCCCGAAAGAGTACACCGAGCAAAACCTTCGATTGCTTGAAAAAGGAACTAATAATCTTTTCCACCATGTGGATAATGTAAAAAAATCCGGTATCAATCCGGTTGTGTGTATAAACAAATTCCATACCGATACCGACGAGGAAATTGCGCTACTCAGAAGACTATGTCAGGAACACGGTGTACGCTGTGCAGTCAGCGACCACTGGAGAAACGGCGGAGAAGGCGCGCGTGAACTCGCCGAGGTAGTTATTGAGGCCTGTGAAGAACCGACAGAGCTTAAGTATCTGTATGATTTGTCTATGCCGCTGAGAGAGCGTGTTGAATTAATTGCAACAGAGGTTTACGGAGCAGAAGGTGTTGACTGGGCTCCACTTGCGACCAAAAAAGCAGAGTTCTTTGAAAACGACCCACACTATGCCGATTACAGTACTATGATGGTCAAAACACATCTTTCACTCTCTCACGAACCAGCATTTAAGGGTGTACCAAAAGGTTGGCGTCTGCCTGTAAGGGATATTCTCGTTTACGGCGGCGCAAAATTCCTTTGCCCGATGGCAGGCTCTATAAGCATGATGCCCGGCACAGGCTCAAATCCCGCCTACCGACGTATAGATGTTGACACAGAGACAGGGAAAGTTTCCGGGTTATTTTAGGATAAAACTTAGCACGCTTGAACAACTCCAATTCCCGTTGCATACAATGTATAACAGGAGTAAATTAATTATGAAATTTATAGATACGCCGTGTTGTGAATTTGTTGAGGTGCTTTCTACGAAAGCGCCTGTGCCTGGAGGTGGTGGTGCTTCCGCGCTTGTCGGTGCTGTTGGTATAGCGTTGGGTGCCATGGTCGGAAGTCTCACTGTTGGTAAGAAGAAATATGCGAGTGTTGAATCCGAGATGCTCGTACTGATGGAAAAGGCTGCGGCCTTGCAAGCCGAGCTTTTGCGCCTTGTTGATGAAGATGCTGTTGTATTTGAACCGCTCTCAAAAGCTTACGGAATTTCTAAAGATGACCCGACACGTGATCAGGTCATGGAGGATGCACTCAGACTCGCCTGCACCGTTCCTATGGATATAATGCGCCTATGTGCAAGAGCGATAGAGCTTCATGATGAGTTCGCGAGTAAAGGCTCTGTGCTTGCATTAAGTGATGCCGGAACAGGTGCGATTTTCTGTAAGTCCGCGCTCCAGGGAGCAAGCTTAAATGTTTACATTAATACTCATTCAATGAAGGATAGAAACTATGCGAGCAGTATTGAAGCCGAAGCAGATGCAATACTGGGTAAATATTGCATAATGGCTGATGATATTTTCAACTCGGTCACAGGAAGATTAAGGAATAGGGGTTAGGATTTAGGATTTAGGGTTCGATAGTTGGTGGATAGGCGGACAAGGAAAGGAACAGGGGTAATTATGGCGAATATATTAAAGGGTGCAGATGTTGTCAGTGCGTTGAATAATAAAACTGCGGCAAAGCTTGAAACACTGAAGGAAAGGGATATTAACGCCACACTGGCAATTGTCCGTGTGGGCGAAAGACCCGATGATATTGCTTATGAAAAAACCGCAACTAAGCGTTGTGAAACTGTTGGTGTAACGGTAAGAAATATCCTTCTTCCCGAAGATATAACACAGAGCAAGCTCGCCGGGAGTATTATTGATTTGAATAAAGACGGTAGTGTGCATGGAATCTTGTTATTTCGCCCGTTACCAAAGCATCTTTCCGACAAAGATATCCGTGCAGTGCTAACGCCCGATAAAGATGTTGACGGTATAACAGACGATTCTCTTGCAGGTGTGTTCACCGGCAGTGGTAAAGGTTTTGCACCATGCACGGCTCAAGCTTGTATAGAAATCCTTGATTACTATAATATCGATTGTACAGGAAAGCGTGTTGTCGTTATCGGGCGCAGTCTTGTTGTCGGAAAACCTGTAGCAATGATGTTAATGGGTAAAAACGCAACCGTGACTGTGTGCCACACACGAACCGTTGATATTCCGTCTGTTACACGTAACGCAGAGATTCTGATTGTCGCAGCCGGAAAACCGGAAGGCATAACTAAAGAGTATTTTAGTCCCGGACAAATAGTGATTGATGTCGGAATCAACTGGAATGAAGAGAAAGGCAAGCTCTGCGGTGATGTAAAATTCGACGATGCCGAGCCTGTTGTCGCAGCCATTACACCTGTGCCCGGCGGCGTTGGTACTGTAACAACATCTGTCCTTGTTTCCAATGTTGTTGAAGCGGCAATTGCTCAAAGTATGAAGCGGGAATACATGAAGCGTGATTTCAACAGATAAAATAAGAATGTATAGGGAGCATGTACTTAATGACATTAATTGCAGAAAAACTAAACGGCTCTATACCATCATGCGCAGCAGCAATTGCGGCACGTGATGAATCGTATATTAAAGACATGGCAAAACGCCAAGCTGACACAGGTGTTGATTTTATTGATTGTTGCGCGTCAGTAAAAGAAAATGAGCTTGAAACTTTGGCGTGGATGGTTGAAGCCGTTCAAAGTGTGACAAATTGTCCGATATCTCTCGATTCACCGGATGTGGATGTTATCATAGGAGCAATGCCTCTGTGTAAAAGACCCGGGATGTTTAACTCAGTTTCCGGAGAAGGTGACAAAATCGACAAAGCATTTCCCATTCTTGCGAAACCGGAAAACAGCAAGTGGCATATTATGGCACTTCTTTGTGATGACTCAGGGATTCCGAAAACCGCAGAAAAAAGAATAGAAATTTTTGAGATGATTATGGCGAAGGCTGCCAAGTACGGAATCGAAGATAAGCGTATACACATAGATTCTGCTGTCGAAATGCTCTGTACAACCGATGATGGAGAAGGTGCATTTAAGATTCTTGATGTAATGAAGTATATTAAAAAAGCCCGTCCGAATGTTTTTATATCAGGTGCTGTCTCGAATATATCTTACAATCTGCCTGTACGCCGTCTTGTCAATCAAGCATTTGCGGTACTCGCAATCGGAGCAGGTATGAATTCGGCTGTTTTGGATCCGCTGAATAAAGATTTACGCGGTGTTATATTAGCCGCTGAAGCAATGCTCGGACTCGACGACTACTGTGCCGAATATGTTTCGGCATTCCGCGAAGGTATCTTTGTGTAGAAATTATTGCAATTTATTGCGGATATGATAAAATAGCTTACAGATAAAAACGCATGGAGGAAAAAATGTCCAGAGTTCAAGAAATCGCAACTGCTGTAGAAACGGGAAAGGTTAAGCTTATCGAAGGTCTTGTACAAGATGCTCTCGATGCAGGAGAAAACCCAAATGAGATACTCGACGAGGGTATGATTGCTGCTATGAGTAATATCGGTGCAAAATTCCAAAAAAACGAGGTGTTTGTACCTGAAATGCTTGTTGCTGCAAAAACAATGAAAAAAGGTATTGAGGTTCTGCGTCCCAATCTTAAAAGCGGCAGTCTCGGAAAACTTGGAAAGTATATAATCGGAACGGTTGAAGGGGATTTGCATGACATCGGCAAAAATCTCGTTGCTCTGATGGTTGAATCCGCAGGTTTTGAGGTGATTGATCTTGGTGTTGACGTTGCTCCCGATAAGTTTGTTGATGCACTTAATGAGCATTCGGATTGTAAGATAGTCGGTGCTTCCGCACTATTGACTACAACAATGGATGCATTAAAAAGTACCGTTGAAGCGATACATTCGGCAGGCTACAAGGACAAAGTGAAAATAATGGTCGGTGGTGCACCTGTTACACAAGATTTTGCCGACCAAATAGGTGCTGACGCTTATACACCCGATGCAGGCTCCGCAGCATCAAAGGCTGTAGAACTTGTATCATAGTAAGCCCGGTATCATAGAAAGGAATGGTCATAACCATGAAGCGACTAAGAAACTACACAGAGGAAGCTGTCAATTTCTATATGGACAGATGGTTCGAGACGACTGATATATGTCATTGTGATATATGCCGCATGGACGTTATGGCAATAATGCTTAACAACCTTAAGCCAAAGTATGTTGTCACAGATACCGGTGCTCTGTATGCGCAACTGGACGATTTTGATCCTCAGTATAAAATCGACTTTATGACCGTTTTGAGTCAGGCAATTAAAATCGTAGGTAACGATCCGAGGCACTAAATCATTTGGATAACTCCTCCCAGTTTTTCAAAATCTTCAAAGAAATCAGGATATACGTTACTGACCGCATTAGCATTATTAATGGCGACTGTGTCTTCGCAGACGCCTGCTGCTATCGCGGTCATCATTATTATCCGCGGATCATCAAATGATGAAACCGTTCCACCCCGCAATTGTAGCTTCCCTTGTATATCGAGTCCGTCTGTATTCATGGTTACATCCGCACCGAGAGCCGTAAGTGCTTCGGTAATTTTTTTTAGCATTCCGCTTTCATACAAGCCGACCCGTCCTGCGTTGTAGATAACTGTTTTCCCTTCTGTTACCGAAGCCACAGCGGCTAATGCCGGTATTATATCCGGTGTTTCCGCTGCATCAATTCGGATACTGCGAAGCCTTGATCGTCTGACCGCAACGCTGTCGCCTTTGTATGCGGTTATTGCTCCAAAGCGTTCCAGAATATTCACGACTTCCTTATCACCCTGTCGAGAGTAACGGTTTATTTCTGAACATATCACACCCTCACCGCTGATTGCGGCAGCGCACAACCAAAATGCAGAGTTGGTCCAATCCCCGTCAACTACAATCGTTCCGGGTGTCTTATAGACCTGCCCGCCGGCTATTTTATACACGGTTCCACCGTCATTTCGTTGTTCTTGCTCTACTTTAATCCCGAATTGTTCAAGAGTGTCCAAAGTCATATCTATATACGGTTTATACTCCGCTCTGCCCTCGACTACTATTTTACTTGCTCCGCTCTGTATGGGAAGCGTGAATAAAAGACCACCTATTGATTGGTATGCAACATTTCCGGGAAGCCAGTACTCTCCCCTTTTGTTTTGTCCCGCAAAGCCGTGCATAGCAGCCGCAGCCGTGAATCCCCTACCTGCTTCGGGAAGCTTTATCGGGTCAATTTGATATCCCATGCCATCGTATCGTATTTTTGCACCTTGAGTTTTGAGGCTGTTGATAGTTGCGGTTATCTCACCGGGTCTTTCATTGCATTTTATAAACGTCCCGGAGCCGGAAAGTGCTGCACACATCAACGCTCTTTGAACCAATGCAAGCGAAGCGGTAGCATTAATAATGCCGCCGCGTATTGGTTTTACTATACCAATTTTCAACCTACAACCCCCGGCGTCATGCGTCACCCAACAACCCCCCGGCTCTGCGAGCCACCCCCTTCCACGGAAGGGGGCATGTAGACGGAATGGGGCTTTAGTTAATGAACTCTTCTATCCTATCCAAGCCTTTTATAATAGACTCCATTGATGATGCGTAGGTTAATCTTACGAAATTATCACACCCGAAACCGGTGCAAGACACCGTTGCGACCTTACCGCTTTCGAGTAATGCCAGTGAAAACTCATCGCTGTTGGTTATTTGTTTTCCACCCAACACCCTGCCGATTTGCTTTTCAATATTAAGCATTATATAAAAGGCACCGTCGGGTTTTCTGCAGCTTAGTCCCTCCATTGCATTTATGCGCTCACAAATATAATCGCGCCGCTTTTCAAACTCTACACGCATTGATTTGACACTTTCCTGCGGACCTCTTAGTGCTTCCACGGCTGCCAGTTGCGATATTGTGCTCGGGGAGCTTGTTGAGTGGCTGAGATAATTGCCCATAACCTTTGCGAGTTTAAGGTTTGAAGCCGAATAACCAATTCTCCAACCGGTCATAGCGTAGGTTTTTGATACACCGTTTATAATGACCGTGCGTTCCTTGATGTCTTCTCCCAGCTCGGCAATGCTTGTGAATTTCTTCCCGTCATAGACGAGGTTGTAATATATTTCGTCTGACATTATATATAGGTCATGTCGGGCACAGACATCCGCAAGAGCACGAAGCTCGCGTTCATTGTACAGCATACCTGTCGGATTTGACGGGTTATTTATGATAAAAAGTTTTGTTTTATCTGTAATTGCCGCTTCAAGTTGCTTTTCTGTAATCTTGAAGCTGTCGGCTTCCGTCGTTGGGATTATAACGGGAATGCCGCCGACCATTTTGATTGTTTCTTCATAGGTCACCCAGTAAGGAGCAGGTAAAATCACTTCATCACCGATGTTTACAAGCGTTTGGAGAGTAACATAGACATTGTGCTTTGCCCCGCTTGCAACAACTATTTGCTCCGGTTCATAACCGGTTCCAAAGTCTTCAAGCAATCTGAACGCAACTGCTCTGCGCAGCTCCGGCATACCGCTGGCAGGTGTATACTTTGTTTGCCCTGTCTTGATAGCTTTATATGCCGCTTCCTTGATATTTTCCGGTGTGTCAAAATCAGGCTCACCGGCACCGAAACCGATAACATCTATCCCGTCAGCCTTCATCTGCTTAAACAAAGCATCAACGGTAAGAGTTGTTGACGCTTGTATGTTTGCTGCGATTTTAGATATTTCTTTCATTGACGTTTACCTCTTTTGTAACGTTTCTTCGATTGGTATTATATCAGTGTTTCACGGTAAATGGAATATTTTTGTTGGTTTGTTAAAAGGGTTTTATTCATGGGCCTTATGCAAGACAGGGGGACGGTTCATCTGTCTTGTCCTTTAAACGAACTCGTTTATTATCCTACCTTCAAGTAAATATAATGCCATTTAAATACAATATGCCTAAAACACAAGCGACAACTACCAATGCTGAGACAAGAATGCTGGTTGTATTCATCTTTGTTTGTTTTTCTGCGGTTTCCTCCGGTTCGGCAATTAATTTTGCCTTGACCAGTGCTGTTTTGAGTGGTACATATAGTTGCATTGTTATTGCTGCAACAAGAGCATACTTGACAAAATTGAATAGCCCTATTCCCGAGACAAGTATTGCTACAACAATATGTCGCGGCACACCCATAAAGAATGGCGTAATCAGATAGTTCAAGGGTATCATAACACCTGTTGTTACAATAACTCCTGCCGCAAGTCCTATCGCTGCTCCGCTTATTGCTCTTCGTTTCTTGTATATAAATGCGGCAGTACAAGCAAAAGCACATGTTGAGGCTACGTTCATAATCAATCCGTACAGCCATGTCGCACTAAGCGGCATCTCAAGTAGTCCGACTACAAGTGCCATTGGCACAACCATAAGAGGACCGTACAAAAATCCGCCGATAACAATTACTATGTCTTTTGGTTCAAATTTTAAAAATGGTGCTGCCGGAACCATCGGCGGAATAGGTAAATAATGGAAAAGTAATGCCAAGAGAAATGCCAGCGCCGATAACATTGCCAGGATCGTAATTTTTTTTGTGTTTGTTTTCATTCTATCCTCCAAAAGTAAATTACACCTATAGATTTCTCTTCAGGTGTAATACATTTCGTCTGTGAGATGCCGTCAAAGCGTGCGACTTCTCTGTTCTTCTCCCATCCAGACTTTAAGAGAGCTTGAAAAGCTCTTTTTTACTGTCGGTATTGGAATTTCACCAATTCAACACATTGTGCTCGCGGACTTTACCGCCGGTGGGGATTTGCACCCCGCCCCGAAGATTTCTCTATTCAGTTGTTGGCGATAATATCACGACACGGTCGTTCTTGTCAAGGGGGGTATTCCGGCACCGTCATTCTGCGCGTTAGTCGCAGAATCTATTGCTGTATGTTGGTGCTCTACCGGATATTACATTGAATGCGACATGGATTCTGCGACTGCGCGCAGAATGACGAAGGACTGATCTGTAACTATCTTGTTACATGCTGTACAACTCTTTTTCCGTCAGAAGGGTTACTTTGTTTTTTGTCAGTATGTTAACCGCTTCGTCATTGTTGTCCACACGCAGGATAACATATGCATTATCTCGGCTGTGTGCTACGAAGGCGTAGGTGTATTCGATGTTGACGTTTCCTTCAGAGAGCAAACGCACAACGCTTGCCAATCCTCCCGGTTTGTCGCCAATAACAACGGCAAGCACATTATTGGTTTTGACTAAAAACCCTGATTCGCTCAATACTTCATACGCATGGTCAGGTCTGTTAACTATGGCTCTCAATATACCGAAATCTGACGTATCGGCAAGAGAAATCGCACGAAGGTCTATCCCCGATTCTGCCAATGCTTCCAGTGCCTCCATAAGTTTTCCGGGTTTGTTTTCTACAAATACTGAGAGCTGCTTAACAGTCATAAGTGTTTCCTCCTTCGGTATAAACGTATTTCATCAGATTTTCCTTTTATCTACGACACGTATGGCTTTGCCTTCGCTGCGTGTTATTGTTTTTGGCGCAACCATTGTTACCTTTGCTGCTATGCCTAATATGTTCTTTATTTTCTCGTGCAACTCTCGTTCGCGTCGTTCAATTGCTCTGACGGTGTCGGAGAACATTTCCGGGGTTAGTTCTACGCAGACTTCCAGTGTGTCGGAGTGGTTATGTCTGTCTATTACCAGTTGGTAGTTTGATGATAAGCCGTATTCTATCAGTACGGTTTCTATTTGTGACGGGAAAACGTTTACACCTTTTATTATCAGCATGTCGTCGCTGCGTCCCATTAGTCGTGACATTTTTTTCAGTGTTCTGCCGCAGGAGCAAGCATCGCTGCTTAGTACGCAAATATCTCTTGTTCTGTAGCGAAGTAGTGGAAATGCTTGTTTTGTTATGCATGTGAATACAATCTCGCCTTTTGAGCCTTCGTGTAATACTTCTTCGGTTTCCGGGTCGATTATTTCCGCAACGAAATGGTCTTCATTTATGTGCATACCTGTTTGCTCACAGCATTCAAACGAAACGCCGGGACCTGTTATTTCCGTGAGTCCGTAAATATCATAGGCTTTTATTCCGAGTTTTTCTTCAATTCGCAGGCGCATTTCATTGCTCCATGCTTCCGCTCCGAAGATGCCTGCTTTTAGTTTTATCTTATCTGTCAAGCCCGATTCTTCAATTGATTCCGCAAGAAATTCCGCATATGAAGGTGTGCAGCAAAGTACTGTTGCCTCAAGATCGCACATAAACTGGAGTTGTCTTTCCGTAAAACCAGATGACATCGGAAGCGTGAGGCTTCCAAGCTTATGTGAGCCTCCGTTCATACCGGGACCTCCCGTGAATAGCCCGTATCCGTAAGCTACTTGGACGACATCGTCTTTTGTACTTCCTGTGGCTGCGATTGCGCGTGCGCAGCAGTCTTCCCAAAGGTCGATGTCATGTTGTGTATAAAATGCAACGACCCGTCTTCCCGTTGTGCCGCTTGTTGATTGAATGCGTACTGCATCTCTGAGTGATACGCCGAGCAAGCCGTATGGATATGCTTCACGAAGGTCGTCTTTTGTCACAAACGGCAGCTTATGTAAATCGTCTATTGATTTGATATCATCCGGGGTAACACCCGCTTTGACCATTTTTTCTTTATAATACGAAACATTATCCCACACATGCCACACCTGATTTTTAAGACGCCGGCTCTGCAGTGCTTTCATGTCTGCTTGGGGCATACATTCTATTTCGGGCTGATAATAATTCTGCAATGTTTCTTCTCCTCACATCACCCGGCGTTTCACGCCACCCTCTTCTTGAAGAGGGCTTTTTACGCGTTCATGCCGAGTTCAAATGCTTTTTTATTCATCTCCAGAAACTTCGGTGGTACTACTGCTTCGAGTGCTTTGTCCCATGTATCTTTTGAGAACGGGAAGTATTTTGAGAGTCTGCCCATCATTACTATGTTTACTGTCTTTGACGATCCCGCTTCTTCGGCAAGAGTTAGCGCATCGATTGCGTCAACTTTTGCTCCCAGGGCTTCAAACTTGTCCGTAAGATTTTCTGGGTACTCTGCTAATCCCATGATTACCGGTACAGGGTTTATCTGTTGAGTGTTGGTTACGACCGTCCCTCCGGGTGCGAGGAGTTCAAACCAGCGAGCAGCTTCTAACAATTCAAATGAGACCAATAGCTCTGCTTGCCCTTTGTCAACAATCGGTGAATAGACTTTTTTCCCGCATCGGACGTATGTTACTACCGCCCCGCCTCTTTGGCTCATGCCGTGAACCTCGGACACTTTCGCGTCATATCCTTCAAGCATAAGAGCCTTACCCATTAAATTACACGCCAATAGACTCCCCTGCCCGCCGACACCGACTATAACTATATTACGAGTTTCCATTTTAAACTATTCCTTTCAACTTATCACTTAACCAACGCGTCGAACTTACAAAGCTGCGTACAGACATCACAGCCGACGCAAAGCGTTTTGTTAATTCCGGCTTTTTTGTTTTTAAAGCTGATCGCCGGGCAGCCGATTTTCATACACATTTTACATCCCGTGCATTTTTCTTCATCTACCTTCAACGGCGGACTTGATTTAGTGGTTTTAAGGAGAGCGCATGGTCTTCTGGCAATAATCACTGATGGTCCGGGTGCTGCCATTTCTTCCTTTATAACCTTCTCACACTCGGCAAGTTTATTCGGGTCAACGACTGTTATACGCTCTATTCCGCAAGCTCTGCACATTGTTTCAATATCCATTTTACCGACTTTTTCACCTTTGATATTGACCCCTGTTGTGGGGTTTTCCTGATGCCCTGTCATCCCTGTCGTTGAGTTATCAAGGATAATCAGAGTTGAATCCGAGCCGTTATAGCCGATATCTATCAGACCGGGTACACCCATGTGAGCAAAAGTAGAATCGCCGATTACGCCAACCACGTTTTTACCGCCGCCTCTTACGAAGCCATGAAGTCCGGAGACCGATCCGCCCATACATATACACACATCCATAGCGTTGAGCGGCGGTGCTGCGCCCAGCGTATAGCAGCCGATATCTCCGATGACCGTTGCCTTAATTTTGCCAAGTGTATAGAACAATCCGCGATGTGAACATCCTGCACACATAACCGGAGGACGTGCCGGGATGTCATCTTCAATGTTTTTACCGTCATTATAGGGCATACCGAACTTTTCGGCTACAATGTTTGGAGAAAGTTCTCCTATTATCGAAAACATATCTTTGCCCGACACTTTGAGTCCGAGTTTTTTGCAATGATCTTCTATAAACGGGTCAAGTTCTTCAACAACGACGAGTCTTTTTACTTTTGTCGCAAAATCAAGAATAAGCTTTTCGGGAAGAGGATTAATCATGCCCAGTTTAAGTACACTTACTTTATCGCCAAAAACTTCTTTTACATATTGATATGCTGTACCGGAAGCAATAATGCCTAAATCGGTTTCACCCATTTCAACACGGTTAAGAAATGTATCTTCCGATAACTCTTTTAAGTCAAGTATTCTCAACTCGACAATCGGATGGCGAGGTCTTGCGAAAGTCGGCATCATGACGTATTTTTGCGGATTTTTCACATATTCCTTAGCCGGTGGCTCTACACGGTCGGAAAGCTCTACTACACTCTGTGAGTGGCAGATGCGCGTACACAAACGAAGAAGCACAGGGGTATCGTACTTTTCCGACAGTTCATAGGCATATTTCGTAAATTCCAGACATTCGGATGAATCCGCAGGTTCAAGCATCGGGACTTTAGCTGATTTCGCATAATAACGGGAATCCTGTTCATTTTGTGACGAGTGCATTCCAGGTTCATCCGCAACAGCACAAACCAATCCTGCATTAACTCCCGTATACGAAATCGTAAAGAGTACGTCCGCCGCCACATTCAGTCCGACATGTTTCATCCCCGTAAAGCTTCTTTTTCCCGCAAGACATGCACCCCACGCAACTTCCATACCTACTTTTTCATTGGGTGCCCATTCGGTATAAATCTCATCGTAAGTAGCAATGTTTGCTGTAATTTCAGTACTGGGGGTCCCCGGGTAACTCGATGCAACGCACGCCCCCGCTTCATAAACACCTCTCGCCACCGCGGCATTACCTAATAATAATGACTTCATAAATCCTCCTATTTTTTATGTGCATTAATTCCAAATCTCAAGGTTTTCTTATTGCCAGATTTACGAAAAATCCGATGATTGTTAAAGCAGTTAAAATGAGAAACGCATTTAGAAAGCCTCCCGTTGAGCTTTTTATTCCTCCTGCCATCATTGCCGCAAATGGTGCCGGTATCAGTATTAGGGTCAGTATACTGAAATTCAGCGGGAAGTTTTTTTGCCCGTAATATTCCGATGCGAATACACTGCTTGTTGTTGGTGCAAATCCGTATGTGAACCCGCACAAGCATAAACCTATTACGCCTAAAACTACGGAGTTAGCCATAAGAGCAAATACAATTGTCAACGGTGCAAGTATTGCTACTGCGCTGCTTATCAGTCGAGTTTTCCATAACCCCCGTTTATCGAACAGCCAACCCAACGCAAGCCTGCCTAACCCGTTTGACACACCCAGCATACCCACTGCCGTAACTGCCAAGCCATTAGATGAGTTTACATCCAGCATTATTTCTTTTGCGAAGCTTATAGCCGCACTACCCGTTGAGGCTAGAATAGTTATATATACAAATGCCAGAATAAACGAAGGGCGTTTAATCATTTCAAGTGCTGTATAGTCTTGTACAACAGCTTCTGCTCTGTGTTTGTTGTCGGATTTTGACTCAGGGAAAACTGTGTTCTTCGGCGGTGGTCTGATCATTACCGCTGCCACTAAAAGGACAATACCCAGTGTTATCGCAATAATTACATAGGTAGTTCTCCAACCGATACTTTCAGAATTTCCCAGTAAATCTACAATTCTGCCGACAATCAACAGGCTAAACCCGAATCCCATTAAAGTTACTCCGGAAGAGAAGCCTCTTTTATCCGGATACCACATGTTAATTGTTGATATTATAGTAACATACGCTACTCCTATGCCGAGACCGCCAAGAACGCCATATGCCATGTAAAGCATAAAATAATTGCCGCTGTACTCAAGTGTAACAATTTGGAGCGACGATGCCATAAAACTTGTAAAGAGCATTGCAGCACTAAGTACAAAACGAAGCGATGATGTAGTATGCTTTGAAATCAATCCCGCCGCAAACCCGCCTATACAAAAAAATACTATAGTCAATGTGTAATTAAGCCCCAGCTGTGTCGCATTCAAGACATCACCATTGCTGACTTTAGCAAACGGTGTGTTAGTTATTGACCATGCGTATATTATGCCTGCAAACAACATAACCGTAAAAGCTACAATGAGCTTTACCCTGCGCGTGCGTATAGTTTGCTCCATAATAAACTCCGTTTCACCTGATTAAATGATTATTTATGCGAACCAGCAAATATTATACCATAGCGTCGCAATAACTTACGAATTTCTAATAACTATAATACAGCGTAATGGTATATGCATAAAATCAATGTATTATGATTGCCGCAGCAATCATAATACCACGATAACCTCGTTACCGCAAGGATTTATGATTAAGTGTTCCGGTATTTTTTATCAGTAATATCTCTGCCAGTATTGCTATTGCTATTTCTGCGGGAGCTGCGTTTGCTATGTCCAAACCAATGGGTGTATAGATTTTATCCAGTTCCAACTGCTTAATTCCTTCATTTCGTAGTTGCTTGAAAATCTCTGTTACTTTTTTCTTGCTCCCAATCATACCGACATATTTAAAGTTTTTTGTCAGACAATAACGAAGTGCTTTATCGTCCGTGCTGTGACCTCGCGTACAAATTACCGCGTAATCCGCAAATGCTGCAGGGGCGGTAACCTCATACTCATCCGGAGTGCAGGTTATATAGTTTACATTTTCAAAGTTATCCGCAAACTCCTTGCGGTCTTCTACTACCGTAACATGGAATCCGGTTAAGTATGCGATTTTTGCCAGACTTTGAGCAATATGCCCTCCTCCGAAAATGCAAAGCCCTAATTGATTTCCGATAATATTTCCGAATACTTCCATGCTCCCGCCGCAAATCATCCCGTTTTCGGCATGGTCAAGCGACATCGAAAATACGGCTTCTCCGGCGTTAATTGCTTCAATCGCTCTTTGAATAACCTGATGTTCTGTTGCTCCGCCGCCGACTGTACCCACAGATGAGCCATCGGACAAAACCGCAATCATCTGTCCGGGAGTAGCCGGTGAGCTTCCCGTTATCCCGGTAATGGTGATGAGTGCTACTTTTTTGCCGCCTTCTATGCTATTATGTACAAATTCTAAGGTATTATTCATTTCTTCTCCCCTCGCTCACCCGGTATTTGTCCTTTAAACAAAAATACGCTTCTAAGACAGCTCCGCCAATGCATCGGGCTTTGTCGGAAATTGTTTTATAATCAATATCTTCTCTGGGATCAATGTCTGCTACCTTCAAACCATTATAAACCTGTAAGCCTTCGCGTATCAAGCCTCGCAATAGACCTTTCACCGGTGCTTCAACATCCACAGATGTTTTAGAAGTTCCATCATCGTCAATCTCAACAATCGAAAACAACACATCCTCTTGCTCCACGATATTACCTATTTGTTTTCTATGCACCACCTTCCCACTTACGGGAGCACGTATGACACGACTGATACTCTCCCCTTCAATCTCCCCTGGGACACCCGTATCAGGCTTTGCATAACCTTGCAAAATAAGCCTGCCCAGGTCATGACCGCGTAGTGTTTCAATTACAGCGTGTACATCCTTACCTGCGTTGAATCCGGGACCGAGCGCAATGGTTATGTCTGCCATGTCAATGAAAGTACCCATATTCTTCTTTGCCATTATAGCATCAATAACAGCCGATGGCTTAATGACTTCAATGGATTTTCCACATGGGTCAATAAGAAGCGGAAGCTCACCTTTTCGCCAGCACTTTTCCAACTCTGCTATTTTTGAAACCTTACGGCAGATCATATCCTCAACTTCAATAACACCATCGTAAACAGCTTCAGACAAGGAAACGCTACGCCGGATTGCTGTTGGTGCTTTTGTTTCCAGCACCACAACTCTAAACCCGGCACGGTAAAACTTCTGCACAACTCCGGTCGCCAAATCACCGCCCCCGCGTATAAGGATGATTTTTTCCTCGGAAACTGATAGCATTGGTACGACCATTCCTTTCGTTTTACATCAGGTACAATAACCGATGAAAGTGTATCACACAAACAATGACTATTCAATCGCGCTTAATTATGTCAGGGGGGACGGTTCTCTTGACAAATTGTGATGATTTTTCATCATAGTTTGTCGGAGGGACGGTTCTCTTAACAAACTATGATGATTTTTCATCATAATTGTGGTATTGTGAGATTTGCAAATGGAGGTGTTTTAGTTATGGAGATATCATATCGCAAAGCAACGAAGGCAGATATGGAGATTATGACCGATTTATTATTTTTGCTTTACCATGATGAAGGGCAAGCCCCGGAGTTGTCACGGGAAGAGTTGTTTGAAGAAAATGAAGTGATTTTTGCTGATATAAATCAGATTTTCTTTCTTGCCTTTGACGGTGAAAAGCCTGTCGGGGTTTCGCATGGCGCACTTCGCCGTGAGTATGTAAACGGAACAAACGACGGGTTTAAAGGCTATCTTGAAGCGATATATGTTTTGCCTGAATACCGCAAGAACAAAATTGCCGCCAAGCTTGTCAACATTCTGGAGTGTTGGGCAAGTCAGCTTGGATGCCGTGAAATGGCATCCGATTGCCTGTTGGACAACACCGGCAGCTATAATTTCCACTTATCAATCGGTTATGAAGAAACGGAACGCAACATTTTCTTCTTAAAAGAACTAAAGCCTCAGGATTACAAGTACAGGCAGGACAACATTGTACTTAAAGAAGTTCTTGGCGCGGAAGAGAAATCAGCTATCTGCAATTCTGTTCTAAGAGCACTGCCAAGCTGGTTCGGCATTGAAGAGTCAATTGTGGACTATGTGGAGCAGGTAAAGATGTTACCGTTCATTGCTGCATATGACGGCGGTAACCCTGTTGGTTTTGTGGCTATAATGAATCATACCCCATACGCATCGGAGATTTGCGTGATGGGTGTATTGAAGGAATATCATCGGGAAGGCATAGGAAGAAGTCTTGTTATAGCCTGTGAAAAGTATTGCAGAGAAAAGAAACAGGAGTATCTGACTGTAAAAACATTGGATGAATCCCGTGAAAGCAAAAGCTACGAAAAAACAAGATTATTCTACCTGTCGATGGGCTTTAAGCCTCTTGAGGTCTTCCCCACCCTATGGGATGAAGATAATCCATGTTTACTATTGATTAAACGGGTTTGATGAGCAAGACAGGGGGACGGTTCATCTGTCTTCACAAGACAAGGGGACGGTTCCAATCCGTGTGACGGGGAGGCTGTCCTGTGATATCACCTTTGCTGCCAGTTGTGCCTTGACGCAGAGTTCTGCTGCTTTAAATGCGTGCGCTTGTGTCATGGCATTTTCCGTGCGGTTTAGGCAGTCCAAAATCAATTCGCCGAAGAATGGATACCCTACTTTACCTTCAACGTGGTAATGCTTTTCTTCTTTTCCGTTTGCCAGAAAAAGGTGTCCCGGACCATCGTTTGTGCCGAGGTTCATGTACTTTCGTTGCTCAATGAAGCCTTCTGTCCCGAGGATGAAACTTCGTCCATCTCCCCACATCTGCAAGCCGTCAGGCGTGAACCAGTCGACGCGGAAATAACCTGTAGCTCCGTTATCGGTCAGCAGTGTTGCATCACCAAAATCGTCCAGCTCCGGATATTCGGGGTTGTTAAAGTTACCTATTTGGCTGCTGACGATTTTCGCATCCTTTGCACCCGTATAGAAAAGAATTTGCTCTATTTGATGGCTTCCTATGTCACATAGTATACCGCCGTATTTTTTCTTGATGAAAAACCAATCCGGCCTGTTTTTCGCCTGAAGACGGTGCGGTCCAAGTCCAAGCACCTGCACCACTTTCCCTATCGCGCCTTGTTCTATCAATTGCCCCGCAAAAACAGCAGTTTCGACATGGATCCGCTCGGAGTAGTAGACCATGTATTTTTTCCCTGTTTTTTCAACTGTTTCCTTTGCTGCAGCCAGTTGTTCAAGTGTCGTCAGAGGAGCTTTGTCCGTAAAGTAATCCTTACCCGCATTCATTACGCGCAGTCCAAGCGCACATCGCTCACTGGTAATGGCAGCACCGGTGACAAGATGCACTTCGGGGTCGCCAAGTATCTCATCTTCGTTTTTTGCGGCAATAGCTTGAGGAAAGGCTTTACAAAACGCTTCGACCTTACTCGAATCGGGATCATATACGCTTTTCAGGACTGCTCCGGCTTCGATGAGTCCGCCGCACTGTCCGTATATGTGACCGTGATCCAACCCGATAGCGGATATAATAAATTCGCCTGCTTCAACGACCGGTGAAGGCTTGCCTTTCGGAGCGTAACTCATGCCGCTTGACATATTATGCATAGAACGTAATTATCCTTTCATTCATCTATAGAAGTTATATCCCACTATTGCACATCAAAAATAATCAGTTAGATTAAATTGTGGACCGCCACGTTGTTTCTCTTCTCGTAATGATGGGTGGCTAGCTTTTTGGTAATCGTATGTTAATATTCGTAATTGCTGCCGAATGTAATTTCACCGTCTAAATTCTGCACCGATGCGGTTTTTTCATAGAATTTCGGCACATTTGCCTGTATTCCTTCGACAGTATAAAACGGGTCGTCAGGAGCAATCGGCAGTGAAATAAAACGTTTTTCCGTACCTGCTTTATAAATAGCGGTAATAAGCTCAATCGTCAGCCTTCCGTCTGTTCCGGTGACTATCGGGGTATTGCAATTTTCGATTGCTTTAAGTACATCCTCGATTTGACCCTGATGACCTTCGTGCTTGACATCCGGCAATGTGTGATAGTATTCATTCACTTCCTCTTCAAACTCCGGGTTTGGTACAGGATGACCGTTAGGCTGTGAACGTGACGATACGACACGCCACGGTGCGGATATACGCGTTTTTTCACCGTTGAAAATTATTTGCTGTTCCTCCCCGTGGTTTACGACCGAGCTTGTGATTTGAGCCAATGTGCCGCCGTTGTACCGCAGGACGGCAACAGATAAGTCCTCGACCTCAGCATTGTCATGAGACACATTTGTCAGCATAGCGCAAACCTCTTGCGGCTTACCCATCATCCAGCCAAGCATATCGATATGGTGAACAGCATGATTAAGCGTACAGCCTCCGCCTTCCTTTTCCCACAACCCGCGCCACCAGAGATCGTAATAGCTATGTCCTCGCCACCAGTGCGAATCAACCTGAGCATGGACGATTTTCCCGATTATACCACTCTCAAGCACCCGCTTGAGGTTCCACACGGAGCTGCGAAATCTGTTTTGCGCTACGACAGAAAGAATTTTACCGCTTGCCGCAGCAGCCTCAATCATATCATCGCACTCTTTTAATGATGCCGCCATCGGCTTTTCAACCAAAACATGTCTTAGCGCATTCAAACAGTCAATAGTTATCTCCGCATGACAAAACGGCGGAGTACAAATACTGACAAGGTCAAAGTCCGAATTTTCGATTAACCTCTTGTGCGAATCAAATATAACGGCTTTGTTAAGCCCATACTTTTCTTTTATTTTCTCACATTTATCAGGAACGATATCACAAAGAGCTACTATTTCGCACCGTTCAGGAAAATCAAGGTAACCCTCTATATGAGCCGGCGATATGCTACCTGTACCGACTACAGCAATTTTTATCATATGCAAAACCTCCAATTTTTCTCGGTAGATAATATCAAATTGTTGAAGCATGGTCAAGACAGATGAACCGTCCCCTGTCTTTTGCTATACATTAGTATTGAAAATCTTGTTAACATAAGGTATAATTGCAATGGTAGCGAGATTTATAAACGGCGTAGGGAGATGAAGTATGTTCCGCTTTTTAACAAACAGAATTACAATACTTGTATTTCTTGTGTTGTTGATGGCAATGACATCTTTTTCACCGGGACACAGAGCCGATAACCGGGCACACGAAAGTGATGATGATGATTTTCTCTATAATATACCGCCGGTACATGATCTTGTTGAAGAACCAAGCAAACAGGGACAGAGACAGGGACAGGGATTAAGTCAAGCCACAATTGAATTGATTGCACCGGGACTGCTTCCTGCCGGTGAGCCTCTTAATATCAATGTTGCTCTTGCAGACTATGCAGAAGGAATTGAATGCCTGATCACCTGGTATGTAAACGGTGAACCGGTAAAGGAAGATCAAATAGTTACAGGCATCGAAATCCAGGCATTTAATCACAGAATCATGTATAGCCGCATAATGGAAGAAACAATTGATTTCAAAGTTTCTATCCATCATACGACTATGTTGAATGAATCACAAATATTGGAAGCAGAAAAAACAATAATTATAGAAAACTACGATATCTCACACTGGAAGGAAGTGGAAGCACCGCGTGTGTTGAGTATGGTTACTTCCCGGTATAATGGGGATTTCACGTTGGAATGGGCAGAAAATAATGACTATGATGTTTTTGAAAAAGAGTTATTTATTAACGCAAAGGGTTATACAAGTGCAACTGAATACCTGATTTGGGTCAACCGTTGCTTTCAAAGAGCCAATGTCTTTATCGGAACAGGACGGGCAAATGAATGGGAGCTGCATGAGGTGTTTATTATAAGTACCAGTTTGTGGTTAAACAGCACCCCCAGAGGAGCTACCACCATACCCAGCAGAACATCTGCCGGCTGGGTTTTTTCCGAAGCAGGTTACAGGGTCGAACCTGTTGTACGTTTTTGGCCTGAACGTTCAAGCGAACAAGGTCAAAGTTTTGCTTTTCATTCAAGACCTTTAGATATCCGGACAAGAGAGGTTGTTGATGCTCGAATAGGCGTTCCCGCAAGCTCCGGTTGCATAAGAATGTTTTGCGATGATGCATGGTGGATTTATAACAACGTCCCGGATCACTCTACAGTTGTTATATACTAAGCATCACATAACTGTTTTTCCGGCGGCGTTTACTCATTAAATGCATGCCGGATATTTTTGTGTATACTCCCGTAAACAAGTCTTTCAAACATTTTCGGGTGCTTTTCCTTAATTTTCTCTAAAATCACCAACACACACTTTTCAGTAAACTCATCCTCTACCTTATTGACCACCAAATAGCTTTTTCCTACACTGTTTTTGAACATGCCAAAGGGTGCGCAAATCATATCTTCAATCGCTTGCTCCGTTATTATATCACCCTCAGTTAACCCTGTTAGCGATAAAAATTCCGGAAGGTGATGGACGGACTCTTTTGAAGCTTGTTTACCCAAAGCACACAGTGATACTACTCCCACCGTATGTGTTGTGAAGAATTGGACTACAGGTTCGTTTTTCAGCCAGCCTTTGCAAGGCAATCCGCGTGAACCGTCGGCTTCCATCAGGACTACATCATATAGCGTCGCCAAAGATGCAAGTGCGTACTTTGGTAACGCTTCAAGTTTTTCATTTCTTTTATTCAAAACGCCGAGACATTGGATACCCGCTTGCGGAGTATGTTCAATACTGCTTTCCAATGTATCACAGAGCACCACATCGTCAGTGTGCATCGGAAAAATCTTTGTTGCCGGGGATACAAGCACCTTTTTATCCCTATTCTCATTTGCAAGCATCTCAATAATCGAAGTTTTTCCGCCGCATCCGACAACCGAAACCATACTCCCCACAGAAATATCGAGCAAAACAGATAAACTACCCGCCACAGTCACTTCCCTTTCCCAAATGCACAGTTTGGAAAGATACAAATCTCACAATCAAGACACAAGCCTCCCTCACCCAGACCTGTAAGCCATTCGGGAGTGACCTGTACGTCCGCAAGTAAGTGCGGGAGTACGATATCAAAGATCGTGCGTTTTGAATACATAACACAACCGGGCAGCCCGCAAATCGGGATGCCGTCTTTCATATAGGCAAGCATGAACATTGCACCCGGCAGCACAGGCGCACCATAGCTTATTATCTTATCGGCAGTGTTTTTTATCGCGAACGGGGTTCTATCGTCAGGGTCAACGCTCATTCCTCCGGTACAAAGCACCATTTGAGCACCCGATGCAAGCATTCCTCTTATGGCGGCGGCAATTTTTTCGGGGTCATCTTCAATCGTAACACTTGCAACCATTTTGCAACCGTACTCTGCCATTTTCTCTTGGATTACAGGAGTAAAAGTATCTCTTATTCTGCCGTAAAACACTTCATTCCCTGTGTTTATCAGACCATATTTCTTTTTCTTTAGCGGCAACAGTTTTAGTAGTGGCGGTTTTCCTGCAATTTTACATACTTGTTCCATTTTTGTTTTTTCTACGGTCAACGGTATTATGCGGGTACCACAGAGTTTATCGCCTTTTTTAACAGGGATACCCGATGGTCTTGTAGCTATCATCAGACCGCCGATAGAATTGACTGTACGCAAACGTTTTGTATCCACCATCAACAAACCATCTCTGTTTGCTATCAGTTCAATCTTCCCTTCCTTTGGCTCTGTAGCATACATATTTTTATTAATGCACAGACTTACCAGTATTTCGGCTGCTTCATTCTCGTGCAGCATGTTTTCGTCGTCTTCCCATACATAGACATGCTCCTTGCCAAGATACAGCAGAACAGGAACATCACTTTCCGTAATTATATGTCCTTTTTGAAAGGCAACGTCCTTTGTAACCCCTCTAACAATCTTTGTAACATCGTGGCATAGTGCTTGACCGACAGCATCTGCCGTTCTTATTTGTTTCATTAGTACCTCTCACTTTTCATATGCAAATGAACTTGAACCAATGAACATTCTACAGGTTAAATGTTAAGAAATCAAACACCGTCAATACCCTGCTTCAAAATCTATAAAATTATACATTTCCAGCCCTGCCACATACCGTTTTAACAAGTTAATAAACACACGAGCACGGCGTCCTGTTGTAACATTTGTTGCAGCCGACACATGAGGTGTTATGAGGATATTTGGAGCACTCCACAGCGGGTGTCCTTTCGGAAGCGGCTCGGGATCGGTTACGTCGAGTCCTGCTCCGTGTATTTTCCGTCCGCTCAAAGCTTCTGCCAGTGCCACGCTGTCTATAATCATTCCACGTCCGACGTTAATTATAATCGCAGTGTTTTTCATTATTTCAAATTCTTTATTCCCGAAGAGCTTATCGGTCTCTGCAGTTCCGGGTGTGCAAATTACAACGTAATCGGCTTCCGGCAATGCTTCATGGAGTTGTGATACGGGACGCACATCTTTTATTACTCCATGTGGTTTGTCAGCGTTTTTTCGCATACCTATCAAACGGCAGCCAAAACCTTTAAGGTGACGGCTGACTTCTGTACCGATGTCACCGAGCCCGATTATAAGCACAGTCGAATCGGATACATCAAGGAGAATCGGCCACTCGCTGTCCCATATACCTTCAAATTGCTTTTTATAGTAACGTTCAAAATCCCTGCCCAGTGCAATCATCATCCCGACGATATGCTCCGCAATAGGTATACCGAAAGTACCGCTTGATTTAGTGAGCAACATAGACTTGTTAGCGTAAAGCTCTTTGTCCATCAACCCGTTAGCCCCCGCACTCGCCAAATGCTGCCATTTTAAGTTCGGCAATTCAATAAGTAAATGCGGCGGTATTCTGCCAAACACGATATCGGAATCCACAAGATCATCTACGGTGACACAACTCTGCTCTACCTCTGTAATACCATATCCCGGTGCTGTGTCTTTTATCTCTTGCAGTAACTCATCGGGAAGCTTTCGAAAATAATAGTCGTTAATTATTGTCAGTTTCAATTTATTGTACCTTTCAAAAAAGATACAGAGAGTATACCAAGATAGCTTTATGCTGTAAAGCGGATAATGGAACTAGGTTGTCTTAACATCGGATTCTGCTTTTCCGAATACCTGTTTATTTAACTTTTTAAGTAACTCCGATAATGGAACAATCAATATGCCTGCAGCAAGGTTGCCCAATGCGTGGGCTATATCAAACGGAAGCCCGGCTGCAATCCACGCGAGCATAGTGTTAAGTCTAAAGGGTATGCCAAATAAAAATACAGCAAACGGTGCGTACAGCGAACCGAATGATAATCCGTGCAGAGCGCATAGAATCATATATACAGGTATTTTTACGGCAAGCGGAAGCTTAAACATTCCAATCAGCATGAACATTCCCCATAGCGGGAGCCATACAAATAAATATGGAATCCATGTCATTAAGCCGAAAAACACTCCGTAAAGCATTATATAAATATAAATCGGGATTAGAGCGCGTACCCGGTACGTTAATGTAAATGCTGCAATAAACAATCCGATGAATCCAATGTTTGGAATCCCCATCAGTGCCAAGTGTGATATGAACATTATTGCGCCGAGTACGGCGAATACTACCAGTTCTTTAAGCCGGTGTGTAGACGAACGCATAGCTCGCTCCCTCTTCGATATCAGTTGAATCTACACCCACCATAGCCATTTCTCCGTTAACATAAAATGCCCACCATGCATCATCTTCAACGAAATCTGCTCTTAGTCCGTTTACGTGAGAAACCATTAGTCCGAAATCTGACATTTCCCCTTCAATTAAGCCGACACCAACCAGTGCTGCTCCGACCGTTGTTTCATCAGTATGAACGTTCCATATGCTTACATTCCCATCACTATCTGTTACTTCAAAGATAAACGCAATCGCGCCTTCACCAATTCTTTGAGCGTCATTTTGGGTACTTGTGTCATCTTGGTTATTTGCGTCATCTTGGTCGTTTAATTCATCTTGACCGCCTGTTGCATTTGCTTCAGGTGTTTGCTCTTGTGATTGCGCCGGGGATTGCTGTCCGGATGTATCGTCCGGGGAGTCGCAGGCTGCGGCAAAGAGCATAAGCATTGTCAGCAGCAGGATTACAATTGGTTTTACTTTCATTTTGTGATAATTCCTTTCTTTGCTCTGTCTTTCTTTATTCTTCGGACACATTGTTCGAGAAAAACAATACAAAAAAGCGGCATTTCATGCCGCCTGCGCAAGGTGTTAAAACCAATAGTGTAATTCTATATCACACTTTGACTCATAGTGTTCCATGCTCTGTGGACAACTACGAAACGGCGCAAGCCGCAAAATGAGGCAGGTTTTCCGACTCGGGAGTCTTCGCTATGAGTTTATACTTTCCCTCACGGTAGCAGGACTGTTCAGGCTTTACACACTGATTACCCTGATCCATCATTTTTGATTATTTAACTCAAACACAATATACACAATAACCCTGTTGCTGTCAACCGGATTTTTAGTATTGTTGTTTCTTGACACGGTTTTAATGTCTGTAGTAAACTGACTGTCGGTATATGTATTTTGGCAGTTATATGTGGACGAGCATAAGGCTGCTGAAAACAACAAAATCCAATGAAGAAATCATTAATGGCTTATAATAATGTCTTTTATTTAATATCAGCCAAATAAAATTGAGTTTTATAAGGTAATACATCAGTACGGTATGTGGACGAGCAATCTGCTGTTGTAAAAATTTGTATTTTTACAAAAAACAGATTGGAGAAAAAATGAAAAGGAAACTCACATTGTCCCTCGCTGCAGTTATTATTTTATGCACATCACTTTTGATGGTAGCTGCGTGCAGCTCGTCTGCACCCGGCACAATTACCCTCGCAACGACAACAAGCACTTATGATTCAGGTTTATTGGACTTTCTCTTGCCGGTTTTCACAGAAGAAACCGGATGGGAAGTGAAAGTCATCTCGGTTGGTACAGGAGCTGCGTTGCAACTTGGGCGCGATGGCGAAGCTGATGCCCTGCTCGTTCATGCCCGTGCGCAGGAGGATCAATTTGTGGCGGATGGTTATGCCGAAAGTCGCTACGATGTTATGTATAACGATTTCATCATTGTCGGTCCCGGCGGCGGAGCAATATCGCATAATGAGGATATCGACCGTACATTTTCTGACATATTGGAGTTGAACCTACCGTTTATTTCACGCGGTGACGAGTCAGGCACACATGCAAGAGAACTACAGATTTGGGACGGTTTAGGGTTTGATCCTGAAGATAACGAAAACTACATGGAATCAGGTCAAGGTATGGGTGCTACACTCGGTATGGCTGCGGAGATGAACGCTTATACACTGTCCGACCGCGGAACATGGCTTGCATATCCCGATGCCGGCAATCTGGTAATCGTCTGCGAAGGTCATCCGAGGTTATTAAACCCCTACGGTGTAATGGTCGTTGCTTCAACGCTCCACCCGGAAGGTGCACAGGCGTTTGTTGATTGGATAAGAAGCCCGGTCGCACAAGAGTTGATTGCATCTTTTGGTGTCGAAGAATTCGGACAACCTCTGTTTTTCCCGGATGCTTAGGTTACTGCATTTCAAAGCGGTATAGGATAATACGAAAATCGTAACAGCGGCAACAATAAGACAACCCCCGCCGTCTATGACGGCACCCCCTTCCGTGGAAGGGGGCATGGTGATCGAACGGGGCAAAGAAAGAATCATGCTTATGTTTGAAATGCTCGACAGAGAAACACTTGGAATCATCACATTAACACTGCGGATGACGTTGTTATCAACAGCGATTTCCGCAGTTCTTGGCATACCGCTTGGGCTGTGGCTTGACCGTGTTAACTTCAAGGGAAAAGGCATTGTGGTGCTTATCAACCGAACTTTGATGGCTTCTCCCCCTGTTGTAATCGGGCTAGTGGTTTATTTAATGCTAATGCGTAACGGCCCGCTTGGTTTCATGGGTATGTTATTCACACTTGAGGCAATGGTTATAGCGCAGGTTTTATTGCTAACACCGATAATATGCGGTATTGTTTACACCGCTTCACAACGCAACGCATCTCATATACGCACATTTGCAATAACTATGGGTGCGACTAAATTGCAAACGCAGATTTTGCTCATTAAGGAACTTGGTAATGAGATATACTTTGCAATAATCACAGGCTTTGGACGAGCTATGAGCGAGGTCGGAGCTATTATGATCGTTGGCGGTAATATACGCTATCACACACGGGTTATGACAACGACAATCTCCTTACTCCGTAATCGCGGTGAAATAAATCAAGCGGTATTTCTTGGTGTTATTCTTATGCTAATAGCATTTACGATACAACTGATTGCAGGTCTTTTGAGGAAGAGAGAACGGCGGACGGATGAGAATTACTAATGTAATAAAAAGCTTTGATAAGTTTACGCTTAACATAGAAAGCATTGACATTCACGAGGGAAAGATTTATGGAATCATAGGTCCGAACGGGTGTGGAAAAACAACCGCCATGAAGCTTATGGCAGGGCTGATTCAACCCGACAGCGGAGTTATTGACTATAAGGGGTTAACACCTCGTGACATAACTATGGTTTTGAGAAAGCCATACTTGCTTCACGATACTGTCGCACGAAATTTGGAATATCCGCTCAAGCTTCGTAAAATAAAGCCCGATAATAGACTGATTGAGCATTATCTGGAAATAACAGGCTTGACAGACTATCGCAACGAGTATGCTTTAGGATTGTCAGGCGGTGAACAGCAGAAGCTCGCACTGGCAAGAGCATTGATTTTTTCACCAAAAATGATTTTCATTGACGAAGCATTTTCAAACATGGACATAGAAAGCGTAGCGTTTTTTGAAAACTATATACTGGAGTTGCAGAAAGCAAACCCCATAACATGGGTAATAATAAGTCACCAGTTATCGAACATAAAGAGATTATGCGAGTATGTTTTCTTCATGTGCGACGGAGAGGTGGATGCATCAGGGACAACAAACGAGTTATTATCATTTCCCGAAAACAAAACACTGAAGCAGTATTTACAGTACAGTTAAATATTATTGCATTGCATTATTTTCATATTATTGATATCATATATAAAAAAGAAAGGCACGGTCATTAATATGAATATATTTATTAAAGACATACTTACTGTTTTGCCTGATGGGATTAAGACGTGCTCTGTTTACGTCAGTGACGGGGTTATCAAGTCTGTCACAACTGAACCTGAAGGTTTTGTATTCGACAAAACCATCTTTGGTAATGGTAAATTACTTATGCCCGGACTTATTAACGCACATACTCATGCGCCGATGACTATTCTGCGAAATTGTGCCGATGATTTGTTGTTCGACGACTGGTTGTTTGGTCGTATTTTACCTTTGGAAGATAAGCTAACGGGATATGACATTTACTGGGGTACAATGCTTGCCGTCATGGAAATGCTCCGTAGCGGGACAACGTCATTTATTGATATGTATTATTTCATGGATGACCTTGTGCGTGCCGTTGAAGAAACAGGGATAAGAGCTGTGTTGTCACGTGGGTTGATGGGTGACGCCGGAGCCCCGGGTGCACGCGATAATAGGTTAAAAGAAGCACTTGATGCAATAGAACGGCATAAAGGTCACACTCGTATTGATTTCATGCTCGCTCCTCACGCGCCTTATACATGCGATGAAGGATATCAGAGAACTATCGCACAAGAAGCAAAACGACTTGGACTGCCAATAAAAACGCATCTTTCCGAGGGACTTGTCGAAATGGAAACCATCCGTACTCAATATGGCTGCACACCGGTGGAGTTGATGGATAAAACCGGACTGCTCACAGACACGACCGTCGCAGCTCACTGTGTACAAGTCAACGACAGCGAAATCGCGCTATTTGCGGAACGAGGCGTTACAGTCGTTACCAACCCCGTCAGCAACTTGAAAGTCGCCAATGGCGTTGCGCCTATCCCGAAAATGCTCAAAGCAGGCGTTAAGGTTGCACTCGGAACAGACGGAGCAGCAAGCAACAATACATTGAACATGTTCCGTGAGCTGGCTGTACTTACTCTTATTCACAAAGGCGTAAACCACGACGCACTTGCCGTGACCGCTGAAGAAGGCTTCAGAGTAGCAACAAAAGGTGGAGCTATTGCAATGGGCCGCAACGATTTGGGCGAAATCAAGCCGGGCAATATAGCAGACCTCGTAATTTTGAACCTCGATTGCCCGAATATGCAACCAATCAACAATCCGCTCTCCGCACTTGCATACTCAGCAAACGGCAGCGAAGTCGAAACCGTAATGGTCGGTGGAAAAATCCTTATGGAGAACAGAGAGTTCCCACACATAGATACCGAAAGGGTCTATCATGAAGTTTCAAAGATATGCACAAAAATAGGAACACGATGATAATCCCGTTTCTATAACCGTGACTCCTAACCCCTTAATCCTAAATCCCGGCAGCGATAGCCGCACCATGAAATTACCGAAAGGATGAACATTTTTAATGAAAATCACTTCTAAAACAGCAGGACAAGACCTCGGTTTCGCAACACAAGCCACTGATGTTGCAAAAACGTCGGAAACAGCAGGTAAAGTAATTCACGAAAGCGAAGTGCGTGATATTTCTATTGCACCGTCAGGGGAAAGAAAAATCGCATGGGCATGGCGTAATATGCCTTTGTTACATGAGATAAAAAAAGATTTTGAGAAGACAAAACCTTTTGAGGGTCTCAATATCACATTATCCATCCACATGGAAGCAAAAACTGCATGTTTGTGCCGCACACTTGCGGCAGGCGGAGCAACGATGTATGCCGCCGGATGTAATCCGCTTTCAACACAAGACGATGTTGCTGCCGCACTGTCTGTCGGCACGAAAAAAGAACCGCCGATGAAAGTATTTGCGTGGCACAACTCAACACCGGAAGAATACGAACGCCATCTTACGAAAGCCTTGGAATCAGGTCCGAATATCATTATCGACGACGGTGGCGACCTAATAAATATAATGCACACGAAGCTAAAACACTTACTCCCCGATGTTTACGGAGGTTGTGAAGAAACAACAACGGGTATTATGCGCCTGTTCTCAATGGCTGCTGATAAATCTTTGAAATTCCCGATGGTTGCGGTAAACAACGCGCAATGTAAGTACCTGTTTGACAACAGATACGGCACCGGGCAATCCGTTTGGGATGGAATAAACCGCACAACAAATCTCATCGTTGCCGGCAAGGACGTGGTCCTTGCAGGTTACGGCTGGTGCGGAAAAGGCATAGCTATGCGTGCAAAAGGCTTTGGCGCAAGAGTTATCGTTACCGAGATAGATCCTGTCAAAGCTCTTGAAGCTTTAATGGACGGATTTGAAGTCATGCCGATGGATGAAGCTGCAGAACTCGGTGATTTATTCATAACCGTAACAGGGTGTCAGGGTGTTATTACAGAAAAACACTTTGATAAAATGAAAGACGGTGCAATCATGTGCAATGCCGGGCATTTTAATGTCGAAGTCGATGTTGCTTGGCTAGATAACAACACAGAAAGAGCAGAACACAAACCAAACATCATGGGTTACACACTCTCTAACGGTAAAAAGGTATTTGTATTAGCGGAAGGCCGTCTCGTAAATCTAGCTTCCGGAGACGGGCATCCGGTAGAAATAATGGACATGAGCTTTGCAATCCAAGCCCGCTCAGCTCAATATGTGGCTGAAAATCATAAAAAACTGGAGCCGGGCGTAATAGCGGTTCCAAAGGAAATAGATCAAGGTGTAGCCTTTATGAAACTCGAAGCATGTGGTCTGTCAATAGATGAGTTAACCCCGGAGCAAGCAAAGTATCTGCTTAGCTGGGATATCGATGTTGACGCTTAGGATAGCGATTGCAAAACAACTGTCTCAACCCCGTCATTGCGAGGTTATGCGACGTGGCAATCCACAATTTTTGTAGCGGTTGTTCAAGTGAATTAGATTGGAACACCTATAGACATATCAACATTTCATCAATATGAATCCAATAGTGGTCGCACACATCTTTTATCTTTTCCTGTTCATCGTCTGATACCTTATCGTATACACCCGCGACAATGAATCCTGCTTTTTTTGCAGTTTCCATTGCATACAGAGCATCCTCAACCACCATTGTTTCGTTTACGGCAGTGCCCATAAACTCCGCAGCCCGGAAGTATATTTCCGGGCTTTTTTTGTTTGTTTTTTCTTCCGTGCATGTAAATACACGTTCAAAATACTTTGCAATACCGTGCTTTTTGAGCGAAGGTTCGACGAGCCATATATCGGTGGCGGTTGCGAGACACATTTTTATGTCTTTTTCTCGTAGCTTCTCCAAGACTGAAATAACGCCGGTTTTTAGTTGTACCTCTGTTAATAAAAGCTCCAGCATCATACTATCTCTGCCACGCATGACTTCTTCAAGCGGTAGGTCAATGCCGTATTCATCAATGTAATACTGCGCTTCCTCTACTGTGTTGAGAGTCCGCAAAGCTTCCCTGAACCCCGGACGTGCTATAGCACCGTGGCTTTTAAGGTATCTCTCCGCGACATCACCCCATAACCACATCGAGTCGAGCAATGTTCCGTCAAGGTCAAAAATCACGCCTTTAATATTTAGCATCTCCCCTACCTCTTCTGTGTTTTCTGTAGCTGCTTACTGTACAATGGGGTATTTCTAGCCCCGTCATTCTGCGCGCTAGTCGCAGAATCCACGTCGCAACAAAGTTATATGTCCGGTAGAACACCAACATGCATCAATAGATTCTGCGACTTACGCGCAGAATGACAGTGCAGGAGTATCCCTGTGACTTGTATCAATACTTTTTAAACTGTCTGACGAGTTGCTTGTTACTTTCTTGAAAACTGCATTGTTATATAGTAATATTGTTCCACAAAAGCATTGTAACACATAATTTCAGGATGGTACACAGTATGCTATACGATAAACTAAAAGAACACGCTAAATCCGGCGTCTACCCCATGCATATGCCGGGGCATAAGCAAAATCAATCTTTTATGCCCCAAGGCTTCCCATGTGACATTGACATAACTGAAATACATGGGTTTGATGATTTGCACAAACCGCAAGGGGTTCTGTTGGAAACCCAACTTCTTGCCGCAAAGCTATACGGTAGCCTTGAAGCTCTTATGCTGGTTAACGGCACGACCGTCGGAATACTCGCCGCAATCGGAGCACATGCAAAACGCGGAGATAAAATACTCGCCGTCAATAATTGTCATTGGTCAACTACTACCGCCGCCGATTTATTCGGATTGGAAATTGAGTATATCGCAGTTGAAAAGGATACTGAATCGGGAGTACCTTGCAGCGTCATGCCCGATAGTATAGCCTTAGCACTTGAAAACAATCCTGAAATTAAGCTCGTCATAATCACCTCTCCGACCTATGAAGGAGTGGTCAGCGATATCGCTTCAATCGCAAATGTTGTTCACAACGCAGGGGGCATACTGATAGTGGATGCCGCTCATGGCGCGCATTTGGGTTTTTCCGACGGCTTTCCAGAAAACGCTACAAAATTGGGTGCAGACATTGTAGTTATGAGCCTTCACAAGACACTACCCGCATTAACGCAGTGTTCGTTGTTGCATATTTGCAGTGAGCGTGTTGATACCTCAGAGGTCAAGCGG
>Ga0123353_10000318_pt1 | contig 59562 bp, 61 predicted proteins | sample TergutLab28metaG_3_FD_92763 | JGI IMG/M metagenome (GOLD analysis project Ga0123353, IMG submission 92763) | Labiotermes labralis P3 segment gut microbial communities from Petit-Saut dam, French Guiana - Lab288 P3 | ecosystem: Host-associated > Arthropoda: Insects > Digestive system > Gut ... | reverse complement strand
TCTAATAACGAGTTTACAAGTCTACCAACAGAAATTTGGAACTTGACGAATTTAACAAGATTGGATTTATCCGGTGCTAAACTTACAAGTTTGTCATCCGAAATCGGAAAATTGACGAATTTATCTACGTTGGATTTATCTAATAACGAGCTTACAAGTCTACCAACAGAAATTGGGAAATTGACAAATTTAGCAGGGTTTTATAGTCCAGATTCTAAATCTGTTGGATTAAATTTATCTAATAATAAACTTGCAAATTTGCCGTCGGAAATTGGAAATTTGACGAATTTATTTACGTTGGATTTATCTAATAACGAGCTTACAAGTTTGCCAACAGAAATTGAAAAATTGACGAATTTAACTTGGTTGGATTTATCCCACAATGAACTTACAAGTTTGCTGCCCGAAATTGGGAATCTGATAAATTTGACGGCGTTGTATTTGTCTAATAACGAGCTTACAAGTCTACCATCAGAAATTGGGAAATTGACGAATTTAACTGAGTTGAATTTATCTAGTACTAAACTTACAAGTTTGCCAACAGAAATTGGAAATTTGACGAATTTAACTTGGTTGAGGTTATTTAATAACAAACTTACAAGTTTGCCAGTCGAAATTGGGGAATTAACGAATTTATCTATGTTGGATTTACGGAGTAACAAGCTTACAAGTTTGCCAATTGAAATTGGGGAATTAACTAATTTATTTACGTTGGATTTATCTAATAACGAGCTTACAAGTTTGCCAACAGAAATTGGGGAATTGACGAATTTAACCAAGTTGGTTTTATCTAAAAACGAACTTGCAAGTTTGCCAACAGAAATTGGGGAATTAACGAATTTAATGGAGTTGAATTTACAGAGCAATAAACTTACAAGTTTACCATCAGAAATTTGGAAATTGACGAATTTAACTGAGTTGAATTTATCTAGTACTAAACTTACAAGTTTGCCGAAAGAAATTGAAAGTATGACGAATTTGACGAAGTTATACTTAAATAGTAATGGACTTACAAGTTTGCCACCCGAAATTGGGGAATTGGCGAAATTAATAGAGTTGAATTTATCTTTTAACAAGCTTACAAGTTTGCCGAAAGAAATTGAAAATATGACGAATTTGACGAAGTTATACTTAAATAATAATGGACTTACAAGTTTGCCACCCGAAATTGAGGAATTGGCGAAATTAATAGAGTTGAATTTATCTTTTAACAAGCTTACAAGTTTGCCGAAAGAAATTGAAAATATGACGAATTTGATGAAGTTATACTTAAATAATAACGAACTTACAAGTTTACCATCAGAAATTTGGAAATTGACGAATTTAACTGAGTTGAGGTTACCTTATAACCAACTTACAAGTTTGCCACCCGAAATTGGGAAATTGACGAATTTGACTCAGTTGGGTTTACAGAATAATAAACTTACAAGTTTGCCACCTGAAATTGGGACGTTGACGAATTTAACAAGGTTGTATTTGGTTAATAACGAACTTACAAATTTACCGCCCGAAATTGGGAAATTGATAAATTTAAGTACATTGGATTTATCAGGGAACAATATTACAAGTTTGCCATTAGAGATTGGAAATTTGACGAATTTAACGGTGTTGAATTTATCTTATAACGAACTTACAAGTTTACTGCCCGAAATTGGGAAATTGACGAATTTGACTCAGTTGGATTTACAGAATAATGAACTTACAAGTTTGCCATTAGAGATTGGAAAATTAACAAATTTAACTGTGTTGAATTTATCTAATTACGTTATGTCACGTAAAATTGTGAAAAAGACGAGCTTAGCTGAGTTTTATTTATCTAATAACAAACTTACAAGTTTGCCATTAGAGATTGGAAATTTGACGAATTTAACGGTGTTGAATTTATCTTATAACGAACTTACAAGTTTGCCACCCGAAATTGGGAAATTGATAAATTTAAATACGTTGGATTTATCAGGGAACAATATTACAAGTTTGCCACCCGAAATTGGCAATTTGCCCAATTTGCGCTCAATTAATTACTATAACACTCCCCTTGATAGCTCATCTAAGGTTATGGTTGATAAAATTAATAATGCAGGGAGGTAGAAATAATCACAATGGTAAATAAAATACAACAATTCAAAAAACAGCAAGTCCGTTCCATTTGAGATGGGGAATAAGAAAAATGGTGGTTCTCAATTGTGGATGTTATTGGCATTCTTACGGAAAGTGAAAATCCACAAGTGCACTGGTGTGTCCTAAAAAACGATTAACAGACGAAGGCAATGAAACCGTTACAAATTATAACGGTTTGAAATTACTTGCTCTTGATGGAGAAATGCGTTTAACCTACTTCAAACAATAATTAATCAGAAGTACGATAAACAAGAGGAGGGTGTGTCAAAAATCAGACACACCCTCCTTTTTTATAGTCAAATGCTATGAAAAATTATTATTCCTTATTGCATCCTTTTTTTTCTTCCTTGTTACACTCCTTTTTTGCTTTACAGCATTTTGCTTTTTCTTTGTTGCATCCACTGTCCAGACATTGTTGTTTTTGATCCAGCAACTCTTTTTGTTCGGCAATGGTCAAATTGTCAAACTCAGCCAATTCCGCTTGGCATTTTTCGATGCAAGCTTTTTTATCAGCTAAGCGTTTCTCGATGCAAGCCTTTTTGCCTGCGAGCATCTCTTTTTGTTCTTCGACAGGAAGATTGTCAAAATTTTGCCATTTCTCAAAACATGCTTTTTGCTCTTCGGTCATTTCACATTTTGGAGCCTCTTTTTGACACTCTCCTTCAGCCGGAGCATTTCCTTTGTTACAGCAGTTACAAGCTGTTACGAATACCAGACATAAAACGCCTAATAATAATTTTACCTTTTTCATTTGATTTTGTTATTTAATTGATTGATAGTTAATTTGACTGCAAAGAAAACAAATATTGAGGAAAGATGTATGCATCAATTACTTTTTTTTGAACTAATTAACGTTCTTTCTATTATAATTGTAACTTTGTAACGAACTTTACAGAATACATATATGAAAATATTATTTATCGGCGGAACAGGTATTATCAGCACCGCCATTTCAAAACTTTTAATTGAACAGGGTCACGAACTTTATTTGCTTAATCGCGGAAACCGGAACAACGTGCTTCCCAAAGGCGCCATTTCGTTGGTCGCAGATATCAACGACGAGCAAAAGGTATCGGGATTGATTCGGGATTTGACTTTCGATGCCGTAGCAGATTTTATTGCATTTGTTCCGGCTCACTTGGAGCGCGATTATCGTTTGTTTAAAAATAAGACAAAGCAGTTTCTGTTTATCAGCTCTGCTTCGGCGTATCAAAAACCGCTGTCGGATTACAGGGTGACGGAAGGAACGCCTCTGGCGAATCCTTATTGGGAATACTCGCGGAATAAAGCAGCATGTGAAGAGTATTTGATGCGGCTTTACCGCGAAGAGGGATTTCCGGTAACGATTGTCCGTCCGAGCCATACGTACTTCGATCATTACATCCCGCTCGGAGTGCATGGACGAAAAGGGAGTTGGCAGACTGTAAAGCGTATGATGGAGGGCAAGCCGGTGATTATCCACGGCGACGGAACTTCTCTTTGGACAATGACGCACAGCAGCGATTTTGCCAAAGGATTTGCCGGATTGCTGGGAAATATTCACGCCATAGGCGAGTCGGTTCACATAACTTCGGACGAAACGCTCACCTGGAATCAAATTTACGAATCCATTGCCCGCGCCTTGGGCGTCAAGCTAAATGCAGTGCATGTATCTACCGAATTTTTAACCGCATGCAGCGATTACGATTTTCGGGGAAGCCTGACCGGAGACAAGGCAAATTCTGTTGTTTTTGAAAATACAAAATTAAAGCGGCTCGTTCCCGGTTTCATGGCGACCAAACGTTTCGACGTTGGCATAAAGGAAACGATTGATTATGTGCTGTCGCACGAAGAGTGCCGGATTCCCGATGAAGAGTTTGACAGGTGGTGCGATGCAGTGGTAGAGGCGATTGGGAAGGCGGTGGAGATGGTTAGGACAACGACTTCCGGTACACCCTGATAGCCCAACTGAACACAACAACGCATAACCCAGCCATAACGGTAAAAGCAAGATACACTTTCGGGTCAAAGATGACGCCTCCGGAGAGTACGCGCGAGGCATTCACCACATAATAAAGCGGGTTGAAATGGGCGATTACCTGTAACCATTTTGGACCTAATTCCAATGGAAGAAGTACGCCCGCCAACAACGTTATGGGAAGCTGCAATCCGACAACTACAGCGGAAAAAGGGTCGTTGCTTTTCAAAATCAATCCCAAACTGATGGAAGTTGCCGAGACAACAGCCGTCAACATCGACAGTAAGAACAACAGCACTATCAGCCCCAGCCAATGAATGTGAAAACCGTAAAAGGAAGCGACAAATATCACAAGCAAAGCCGGAACAAGAAACATAACGATGTCGCGTAAAACAGGTCCCAGCAAGAGTGAGAGCCGGTGGGCGGGAGTAACCCTGAGCCGTTCGATAACTCCGGTTTGTATCTCATAAATAACCGCCCAGCCTTCTCCTGTCCCTGTACCGAAAGCAAACAGCGCCAACATGCCCGGAACAAAAACATCTATCACGCGATCAGCGCTCAACGCTTCCGAGTTTAATCCTTGCAACAGCGGTGCAAACAGTATCAGATAGAGCAATGGCGTGGACAGTCCCGCCACAATCCAGACCGGTTCGCGGAGCATTTCCAGCATTTTCCGCTTGAAAAGCAGCCAAGTTTCTATTAATATAGTCATTCCTGTTCCTCCTTTCCTACATCGCGCAACAGTCGTCCTGTCTGTTTCAAAAACACGTCATCGAGCGAAGGGCGTGAAAACGAAATGGCGTCTATCTCAATCTTCTCCCGTTCCAACAAGCCGAATACCGGCTGAACCACCCGCGTTCCGTCGTCCACATACAGGTAAACATTCTCTCCCTCAAAACGAACTTCCCGGATGTAGGATTCTTTTGTAAGCGTGGTTTTTATCTCATTAATGTCGGGATGTCCGGCTTTTAAGCGGATTTGAATAATATCTCCCGAAATTTGCTGTTTCAATTCCTTAGGCGTCCCCTGCGCCACAATCAATCCGTCGTCCATGATTGCTAGCCGGTCTGCCAACATATCGGCTTCCTCGAGGTAGTGTGTGGTCAGGAATACGGTAGTTCCCATGGCTCTCAGTTTTTGGACTTGATCCCACATATTGGCGCGATTTTGAGGGTCAAGTCCGGTGGTCGGCTCGTCCAGAAATAAGATTTTCGGACTGTGAATCATACCCAAAGCGACTTCCAGCCTGCGCTTTTGTCCGCCGGAATAGGTCTTTACCACGCGCGGTAATATTTCACGTATCGCCATTAAATCGGCTAATTCGTTGGCGCGCTGTTCGACAGCCTTTTGAGTCATTCCATACAACCTGCCGGCAAGAATCAAGTTTTCCCATCCCGTTGCATACAAGTCTCCGCCGCCGGCTTGACTAACGTAGCCTATATGACGGCGAACTTCTTTCGGATTCTTCTTCAAATCAAATCCGGCAACCATAGCCATCCCGCTATCAATCGGGAGCAGTGTGGTCAACATCCTGAGCGTGGTTGTTTTTCCCGCACCATTCGGACCTAAAAACCCGAAAATCTCGCCGCTTGTCACCGAAAGGGAAATACCCTTTACAGCCTCAACTGTTATCCGTTTGGCTTTCTTGCTCCGGAAAGTTTTTTTAAGATTATCTATTTCAATGGCGTTTTGCATACAAGTATATTTACTGCACTGCAAAGTAACGATTTTTTCTTTTACGATTGCGTAGATAATATGTAAATGTTTCATATATTTGTGACATTAATCACAACAATAAATATGTACGAAAATCTAACTGAAGAAGAACTTGGGCAATTGGCAGCGAGAGTCAAAAAAGAACTTGAAATCGTTCAAAAGCTAAAAATAAAATCTCTCGAAGAACAGATTGACCTTTATTTAGATGATTTAATTGCTCTGAATAAAGAACTCGAAAAAAGAAAAAAGAGTGACAAAGGTCTTTTTTTAGGAACTTAAAAAAATAACCAAATGGAAAGAATAAAATTAATAGAATTAATCAAAAGTGCGAAAAACGCAGACGATTTGCAAAAAATAGCAGACCAAATAGATGCCATTACGCCATCCGAACGAGAAGCATTAGAGCCTTTTCTCGAAGATATGGGTGACCGTTTTCTTGCCAAAGCTAAAGAGACAATAAATACAGTAAAAACTGCCATGCAATTAGATACCTTTTCCAATTACATGCCGTTTTCTTACATGCCGGACACTCCTAATAAGGTCGTGTACAGCCGCACCTCATAATTGTCTCCGTCATATAACTCCACTCATATTTCTTTTTTTCAACTTTAGCATTTTCTACAAAAAACTGCTCCCTGTCATTCTCGTAAAAATCAACCAATGCATCTGCAATGGATGCTGCATCGGGATGAACAACGTAACCTACTTTCCCATGAGGAACGATTTCCGCCAATCCTCCTACGTCGGTTACTAACATCGGTTTTTCAAAATGATAGGCTATTTGTGTCACGCCGCTTTGAGTGGCTGTTTTATATGGTTGAACAATTATATCGGCTGCACAAAAACAGGCGTTGACCTCAGCGTCGGGAATGAAGCTAGTACGAAGCTCGATATACGGTTCTATTCCCAATGTTTTGATTTTTTCCATATAAAATTGCTCGTTTTCGTAAAATTCTCCGGCGATAATCAATTTTAAGTTGTATTTGCGTAAACGTTCATCGGCAAAGGCGTCGAGCAACAAATCCAAGCCTTTGTAGGCGCGGATGAAACCGAAGAACAGCAGATACCTTTTTTCTTTATCGAGATTCAATTTCGACAAGGCGGATTCTCTGCTTATAATCTCTCCGTAATGGTCGTAAATCGGGTGAGGGGAAAAATAGTTGGGTTTGTTTTTTTTATCATATTTTGAAATATCTTTTACGACTGAATTCGATAGTGCGACAAAGGCGTCCATTGAATTTACGAAGTAGGAAGGGAAAAGTTTATCGAGCAGGTTTGGCTCATGCGGAATCATGTTGTGCATCAACCCTACGCATTTTATTTTTTTATCCTTCTTTATGGTGCGGGCGATTGTTCCGAAACATGGCGCCATGAAAGACATCCAGTAGGCAAAAATCACGATGTCGGGCTTCTCTTTGCGGATTTTGCGTCCGGCAATCAGCCAGTTGAAAGGGTTTATGGAGTTTATCTCTTTTTTAATAGACAAGTCTTTGGGGGGCAATTCGTCCGAATATTGTGTTTTTCCCGGAAAAAGAAAAGAGGGGTACTGCAACGTAAAAGTATACATTACAACGTCGTGTCCCTCTTTGATAAACTCGCGGGCAAGCCGTTCGTTGAAAGCGGCAAGCCCTCCTCTGTACGGATAAGCCGTTCCTACGATTACGATTTTCATTTTAGTGTTTTTTCCGGGGTTATGATTTTAGGAAAAATTTTTCTGCTTAAAAAGTATCCGGTTAAAACGCCCAGTATGTCGGCAAGCCAATCGCCCCACTCGGCAGTTCGGGGAGGGAAAAAGTTTTCCTGCAATAGCTCAATCAATCCTCCGTATAATATGGGTAAGACGATTGCCCAGAGATACATTTTCCGGGAGGAAAAGGCGACCGATTGCCGGAAAAAATCACGGCAGATAGCCATCGTCAGAAGCATATAGAGGAAAAAATGAACTATCTTATCCTGCCCCTCAAATCGAGGACCATGGTAATGAGCAGGTATCGAGGTAGAAATGCTTAGATAAAAAATCAATAGCGTTACTACGCAGGATAAGCCGTAAATTCTGAAAAATTTCAACATGTTTTTTATGTGTGTATTTATTCTTTCTTTGCCTTCAAAGTTATAACCGGAATCAACATTTCTTCCAAAGAGATACCTCCATGCTGGAAAGTTCCTTTGTAGTAAGAAACATAATAGTTATAGTTGTTTGGATAGGCGAAAAAATCGTCGTTTCCTGCAAAAATATAAGTAGAGCTTACATTCGGGGAAGTAAGTCCTATCTTTTCCGGTTGTTTAATCCAGAAAACTTCTTTTGGGTTGAAATTCAAGTTTTTACCCACCTTATAGCGCAAGTTGGTAGTTGTATTGCGGTCTCCAACGACTTTTAGGGCATTGTTTACGCGGATTGTGCCGTGGTCGGTGGTGACTACTACCTTTATATCTTTGGCTGCCAGTATTTTGAAAAGCTCTATGATCGACGAGTGTTTAAACCATGATAGTGTGAGCGAACGATAGGCAGCTTCACTGGATGCCAGTTCCCGAATCATTTTGGAATCGGTGCGGGCATGCGAGAGCATATCTACAAAGTTGAAAACAACCACATTCAGCGGGTTGTCGATAAAACGGGGCAGGCTTTCGATTAATTTCTCGCCGGCAACATTGTCGTTTATTTTATGGTAAGAGAATGCGTATTTTTTGCGAAAACGGTCTAATTGTGTCTGTATCAGCTCCTTTTCGTAAACATTTTTTCCTTCCTCTTCGTCGCCATCCACCCAAAAGTCGGGAAACATTTGCTGAATTTGTAGCGGCATCAGTCCTGCAAAAATAGCATTACGCGCATATTGGGTTGATGTTGGTAGGATGCTGTAATAGAGCTCTTCTTCTTCAAAGGTAAAATCGCTTCGCAATGTCTCTTTGATGACGCGCCACTGGTCGTACCGGAAATTGTCGAGTACAATCATAAATACACGTTCTCCGTTGTCGAGCAAGGGGAAAACTTTCTTTTTAAAGATGTCGGGGCTCATCATCGGGCGTTCCTGCCCTTCCTGAAACCAGTCTGTGTAGTTCTTTTTAATGAATTTGACAAAAGTGGAGTTGGCTTCCTCCTTTTGCATTTTCAATACCTCGTCCATTTGGTTTCCGGTGTTTTCGAGTTCCATTTCCCAATAGACTAATTTTTTGTAGACTTCTATCCAATCCTGATAAGTGAGCGAGTCGTTTATTTGCATTCCGATGCGTCCGAATTCGGAGCGGTAACTGTCGGTCGTGGTTTCGGATATGATTTGGTGCTTGTTTATATTCTTTTTTATGGAAAGGAGAATCTGGTTGGGGTTAACCGGTTTAATCAGGTAGTCGGCGATTTTGTTTCCGATAGCCTGATTCATGATATTCTCCTCTTCGCTCTTGGTAATCATTACGACGGGAACGGTGTTGTCGATTTCCTTGATTTTTGCGAGGGATTCGAGTCCGCTCAATCCCGGCATGTTTTCGTCCAGGAAGATAATATCAAAATGCTCCTCTTTCGCCTTGTCGACGGCATCTTGTCCGTTGTTTACACAGACGACTTCATATCCTTTTGATTCCAAAAAGAGGACGTGCGCCTTTAAGAGGTCAATTTCGTCGTCAGCCCAAAGTATTCTGTCTTTTTTCATAACTATTTCTGTTTTATTTGACAATAATTAATTTTTCTGTTGTATGCTTATTTCCTGTTTGAAGCGTGCAAAAATATATACCGGCAGGAAGTTCAGCGCCATTAAGCGTGATTCGATGCATACCGGAATCGTGAGTAGAATTGTTTTTGAGTTTATAGACAAGTTTTCCTTGACTATCATGCAGCAAAATTTCTACAACGTCAGACTTGCTTGTGTTGTACTCAATAGTTACATCGCCTGCTGACGGATTCGGGTATAACTTTAAATAGAACTCATCATCCATCATTTTTTTCTCTATTTTTTCCTCTGATTGCGGCTCGGTTATTTTTTCTATGGCTTGGCTCATAATTTGGGATACCAGTTCTTCTCCATTTTCAGTTACCCTTACCATTAAAAATTGAGTACAGGCATTGCAAGGTTCTACATAAGCCCTGAAGTTTGAACCGGCTTTGGCATGAAAGCCGGGTTTTAATATAACTTGTTCGTGTGCTGTATATGTGACGGTTTGCCCCGGTTCAATAGTGCGCCATGAAGCGGGAGAAGTTGCGTCTGCACTTTCCAATACGGTGAATGTTTGGGGTACATTTTGATGTGGAGGAGGAAATGTCATAAACGGATTCCAGATATTGTAACAATAGTTATAATAAGTAGATAAAGGCATGGAAAAGTTACAATAGTTTTGATAGCCGGAAGGCAGCAGATTAATAATAGCTGCTTGCGATGAGTTAAATGTTGTATTTCCCGGATTTAAATTATCCAAAGTAAACCAATAATTATCATATGACCCTCCCCAACCCCAATTGAAATGAAAAAAATCGTGACTATCGTATCCGTCACAAATAAAAGCATGACCATCGTTTGAATTTCTTCCTTTATAAAACACCGGAAGATATGCGTCTAAATTATCTTTTATTAATAATTTCCATAAATTACCGGGAGCGTATGTTCTATGAAAATAAACAGCATTACTGCTATATCCGAATTTATCAACCAAGGCATCGCGGGCATCCTTTGAAGATGCGCCGGAACTACAACCTGAAGAACAATAATCCATATTAACCTTTGCCCCACAATCGCGAATAAGATAGGCTATGGCATTACGTTCTTTTGTGTAATTGGGTGATGTAGTTCGCAATTCATCTGTCATATTACACCAATCGAATTGGGTTATTAAAAAAGGATGATAGACCGGATACTTCCAAAAATTCATAATCTGCGCCATCGCTACCGCCACACAGCCTGCCGCACAACGCTTAGAAGTACAATCAGTACAATTTGACGAAGTTTTCGTTACATAATAGTTATAAGCATCACAATCTCTCCAATCATTAGACCATCTCTGATTCCATTGGGTAGTAATTAACGGCGATACTATATCAACAGCTCCGGGACTTGCCCTTGTGACTATATTATTCTGTAAACGTTGCCACGCTTCTTCTTCATACAGTTGAATGGTATCGTTTTTAAAACACAAGGCTATTTGTTCTTCATATTCCCAAAGCATACTTTTTAATCCGCATGGCGCATCATCATCAAAAATAGACCGGTTCTCGTCAGAAACAGTAAAATAGCCTAATACGGGTAGGCAAGCTTTGCTGCCTGATAATAAAATGCCTTGTCCTTCGTCGAAAATCACTTCATACATAAGTGTTTGCTTTACTTCGTTTTGTCGTGTATTTACTTTTTTAATATTTGTTTCATCGCGAGTAAATCCATTGTTTTGTCTCAAATTCAAACTTTGTACTGCTGCCTTTTTGGCTTCATTGATTGAAACTTGCTGTTGTGCATTTGCCGTCCCTGCAATCAACAGGATACATAAAGTTACCAAAAATCTTACTTTTTTCATACTTTTCTCCTTTCTATTCAAAATAAATATCATCTAAACTATTCAAAATAATACGTGGTCCCACTTGACAACAAAAAGCTCCCTTACCATCTTGAACTTTTTCTAATTTAAGTTCTCCTTTAAGGTAGCATTTTTTTGTTAAGTCATAAGTATAAATGGCTGTTTGTATTTCAGGCGTGCAGTATATTAATATTACGCTACAATAAGATGTTTCAGAATCTTTTTCTCCTAAAGCATAAAGCGAGTCGCTGGTTATCTGAATCTTATCGTCATTCCCCATCAACCAACCATAAACTTTAACGATTTTTCCATTATTTTTCTCAATTCTTGAATCTGAACATTCTATATGATTTAGACTGCATACTTTTACAACGTTATTGTAACTGTCCCAATCAAGACTATCATTAATAAATGTACCCATTGGTGGCTCACACGAATTTTCTACCGTTTTTGCGCAAGAACAACCCAACAAAACTAACCAGTAAAATATTAACAATCTGATAATAAATGTTTTTTTCATGACTTTATCCTCCTATATTTAAATTGTTTTGTCTCAAATTCAAACTTTGCACCGCCGCCCTTTGGGCTTCATTAATTGAAACTTGCTGTTGTGCATTTGCCATCCCTGCAATCAACAGGATATACAAAATCACTAATAATCTTATTTTTTTCATACTTTTCTCCTTTCTATTCAAAATAAATATCATCAGGGTTTGTTACAATAATACTTACATCAACCACAGAACATCCCCCCATCTCATATAAACAACCTAATCGAAGCGCTCCTCGCACAAAGCATTTTTTTGTCAAGTCGGCTGCTGCTATTTTAGCATATACGTCTTCCGACTGCCAAACTACCCAAATTACTTCTTTGGGACGTTCTTTAGATTCAGGAACCGCAGAAATACAAAATAAATCGTAAAAGTTTGGTCTCCATCCATACACATTAACAGTGTCTCCACTTTCTCCATCTCTTCTATCACCACAATATCCAAAACAATTCCAATACACAGTATAAACATCATTATAATTCTTCCAATCAATGGGTTTCAAGTTTTTGGGCTTTTTTATTTCTTCGCATTGTCCTTTTTCTTTGCAAGAAGAACACAGCAAAGCCAACCCAGTAATCAACGAGATACACAAAATCACTAAAAATTTTACTTTTTTCATACTTTTCTCCTTTCTATTCAAAATAAATATCATCTACATTGTAAATCCGTATTATAGGCATTGTGCTACAACAGTCGTTTGTTGGAAGTTCATAAAATTCCAGCGTCCCGCTAACATAACATTTTTTTGTTATATCATTTTCAGTAAATTTAGTTTTTAATGAATCTATTAAATCTTTATCATGATTGGCAATGACATAAAGTCCGGTTCCTCCTCTTGTAGAAAAATTATACCAAAAAATATCTTCTTCGTTACTGATTAAAGCAAATTTTGCCGGATTAACCGGAGGACCATATCCCTCCCCCATTCCTTGAAAAATCCACCCAAATACTTTAACGTTTTTTTCCGTAGGTCCTGCTTTTGAACAATCATTCGTTCTAAAATTCCAATAAACGGTATATACATCATTATAATTTTCCCAATCAATAGGTTTCAAGTCTTTGGGCTTTTTTATTTCTCCACATTGTTCTTTTTCTTTGCAAGAATAACACAATAAAGCTAATCCGCATAATATTAACAATCTGATAATAAATGTTTTTTTCATGACTTTATCCTCCTGTTTTTTATATCCGTCAAATATATAAAAATAAAAGATTAGAATCAGTATTTCATTTTATGTTTTTTTGCAATTCCTTGATTCTATTTGTTTTGCTTAAAACGGTTATTATTATCTTTTTTATTGTTATTTTTTTGTTTTAATTAGTGAAGCCCCCGCGCCAACGGAGGCTTCACTAATTGAAACTTGTTTTTGTACATTTAACATCCCAGCAATCAACAGGAGACATAAAATCACTAAGAATCTTATTTCAAATAAAAATGTTTAAACAACTCCATGTAAACCGTGAGGTTTCCGCTTTGTTTCAGCGTATTCAGATTTTCTTGCGAGATGACGATATTTCTGTAATCGATACCTTGCAACGATTCTTTTATTCCTTCGTCCTTCACCACTTGGAGAAGATACGACTGGGCAATTTGTGCGTTCGGAATTACTTCCACAACAAACATCTGAGGAAGACCTCTGCCTGATTGCGGAGTAACTCTCAAATTCAACAGCGACTGCGAAGTTGAATTGTATTTCTCGATAGCATCTCTTACAACACCGAAATTGGCGCCTCCGCTCGGAAGAACAACCACGAAACAGTGTGGCGCATCCTCATCATACGTGTAGAGTCCTTTGTACTTTTTCAACTCTTTTGCAGGTGCAGGCGTCGGTTGCGACACACCGGCTGCCGGCTCTGTTTTTACAACTTCTTGAGCCGGTTTTTCTTCCTTCTTTGGCTCTTCCTTCTTTGGTTCTTCCTTCTTCGGCTCTTCCTTCTTTGGTTCCTCCTTCTTCGGTTCTTCTTTTTTAACGTCTTCTTCTTTCGGAGCCGCTTTTTCCTTTTCCTGAGTTTCAGTTTTTGTAGTCTCATCTTTTGGCGTTTCGCTTTGCGACTTCACCGTTTGTTTTGCATTGTTCAGATTGTCTCCTTCTTTGACATCGACTTTCTGCGTGGTGGAGATTTCCGCCAATGCTTTATCATCTCCGATTAGCTCTACTTTTGGACCTTGCTTCTTCTTTTGCGTGGCAATGTCGTTTTTGTAGAACGTTTCGTATGCTTCTACCGTCAAGCCTTTAAGCAGCAGGTCGTAGTTTTCTTCCGAAATAATCAGGTATTTGTAATCGGTGCCTGACAACAACTCCCGTATACTCTTATTATCCAATATCCCGTTGATATACCAAAGAGCTTCTTCCAAATTGTCGAGACCGGAAACGACCAACTGTCCGCTTCTCACCTTTATGTCGAAATCCTTCACGAGAAACCGGGTAAAATTGTATGTTGCAATTTCATAGAGAAGCCTGTTTGCGTCTACCTGTTGCGACTCGGTGAATAATATAAACAGATGAGGCGTGTTGTTGTTTACTTTAAATTGGACATTTGTCAAATCCTCTTCTTTGGATTCTTCGCTGCCGCTTTGTTCGCGTAACGCCATTAATCCGCCCGGCGTACCGGCTTCAGGTGTTTGTCCCTGATTCATCAGCGCCAGAATGTCTTTTGCCATGGATACTACGTCGCTGTTCGGATAGCGGTCTATCAAATCGTTTAGGGCAATGGAAAATGCGCCTATATTTCCTGTTTTTCCGATGCAGAGCGAATTGAGTAACAGAAATTTAGGCATCAAAGGAGAGATAGGGTAATTTTCTTCCATGTAAGCGGTATTTCTCCGCACAGTTGGAAAATTTCCGGCAAGGAACTCTTTGTATGTCAGTTCATACAGCGAATCCTGCTCGATGTGCATTCGTTCCAGTTTTTGGCGGAAATCGGGCTGGGAAAGTATTTTGGCATAATTACTTTCAGGATATTCGGCAATCAGCCGTTGCCTGAATGCGTTGGCTTCTGTTTCCTTATCAAGCTTGGAGTAAATCCTGTAACAATAGAAATAGGCATCCGCCACTCTCGGATCTTTCGGAAAGCGCCGGGCAAATTCTTCAAATGTTTCGATAGATTTCGGGTAATCGAATAGCTTTTCGTTATAGATTAGCGCCATTTCGAACAAGGCGTCGGCAATCTGCTCGTTGGAGGCGGCAACCTGTTCGGGAGTGAAAGGAATTTGCCTCAGGTAAAATTCCACATTTTTCGGATTGTTTTCGTTTTCCGCCTGTTTTCTGCTTTCAAGGATTGATTCGACTTCGTCGGCATCCATGCCTTCAAATTCATCCTCCATGTCGGCTAAATTGTCCTCCGAGAAACTTATAATCGCTTTGTTTTTCCGGTTCCAGTTATCCTCCAGTTTTCTTCTTCCGAATTTTCGCTGGAATTCTACCTTTCCTTTTTCGACTGTGCTTTTATTGTCAAAATAGAACATTACCCTCTGGGCGTTTCCTAAAGCGCGCTGGTCCATGATTGCCATGTTTTCAATTTCCATTTCCAGGCGCTTGTTTTCTTCGTACTCTCTTTCTCTTCGTTTCTGCTCTTCTATCTCTTCCTTTATTATTTGCTGGATTACGTTGTTGATGATTGCCAATCTCTGGTCTTTTGGCAAAGTAGCGAGGTGTTGCAGACTATCCTGCAAAACAACGGTTTCGTAGTTAGCCGCCAATTCGTCCAATATCAACGACAAGTTGGAAACTCTCTTGTATTGGGGATGTTCGATTCCGATGAGAGCGGATGCTTCGGAGTAGGCAGGCTGGGCTTTCATATATTTTGCCTGCTCGTAGTACAAGTCGCCCAATGCAATGTAGGATTGCGCTTTTTCCAATCCGTCGCGGGTACTTTTTTCGGTAGAAAGTATGTAGTTTTCTATGGCTTTTACCGTGTCTCTGCGGGCAAGATAGATATTACCCAGAGCGTAGTAAATCTGGTCGAGATAATCCTTGTTCTTATCTTTTTTCGCCATTTTATTCAACGACTTGATAACATCTTTCTTACCGCTTCCGGTGTAAACCTCCGTCTGGCGTATTCTGGCGCTGAGTGACATTTGATATTCGGGATGCGCCGAAATTACTTTGTCATACATAGCGTATGCTTTTTCCTTGTCGCCCAGTTTTTGGTATATCTGTCCGGCGATGAAGGTAAACCGCGTGCGCATTCTTTTATTTTTTTCTAAAGAAATCGCTGTTTCGAGATAGGGGAGCGCCTCTTTCAATGCGCCTTCTTTTATTAGCAAATCGGCGTATGCTCCGGCATACAACCTGTTTTGCTTGTTGGTAAACTTGTCGTCCGACACTCTTTTCAACAGGTCGGTTGCTTCGTAAGTCCACCCCAGTTCTTTGAAACAGCGGGCTTTCCAAATGGTTGCTTCCGCTACCAGTACTTTATCTTCCGAAAAGTGATTGGTAACGTAAGTAAAAGTGGCAGAGGCGGCTAAATAGTCGTTGGAGTAGAACTGTGCTTGTGCCATCAGCATCCATACTTCGGACATTTTGGAGTTGAACTCTTCCTTGTTGTAGAAAGCCAGGTATCTGGTATCGCGCGCTTTGTTCGGATTTTTTTTCGGTTTTACCCTGATTGAGTGTTCCTTGATTGCTTTTGTACATTTTTCTATCGTGCGCGCCATGTCTCCGGTGGCGGCTCCTGCCGTCGATTTATCGCTGACGGCATACATGTTGATGATATTGGAGTAGTCGGGCTTGTAGCTCTGTTCAATGTTTTTGTATCCCCGTTTGAAAGCCTCGCCTCCGTTGAAATGGACATTGTACGTGGTCGTAAATGCGTGATAATTACGCCTGAACGCTGTATTCTTTTTGGTGGAACATCCGCCCAAAAACAACAACAGACACAATATGGAAAGGAAATATATAGTATACTTAGTTCTCAATTTCGCGCTCCTTTTTCTTTTCTTTTTATAGAACTGATTTTTTTGGAAAAAATTGCATTTAGGGGGCTTTTTTCTTGAGTTTGCAGAAGTAATTTTTAATCGCTTAATAAAAATTTTCCTTCTCCCCGCGAAAGAAAAATCTTTCTCCTCTCAAATCCGGGGTAGGGGGTACATTGTTGAGATATAATTGCCCTGTGCCAAGTCCTTGCGGCAGAGGATTATTCTGCCGGTATGTCCATTGTGCAATGGCATTCAGTCCGATATTGGATTCCAAGGCGGAAGTAATCCACCAGTCCGTTTGAAGTTCTTTTGCCAAATCAATCCACTCTTGTGTTCCGCAGAAACCGCCGTGCAAGCTTGGTTTCAGCACAATATATTGCGGACGAATTTCTTTCAGAAGTTGATATTTTTCTTCTTTTGTGAAATGTCCAATTAACTCCTCATCCAATGCTATTGGGAGTGGTGTATTGTGGCATAAATTGGACATTATATCCAATTTTCCTGCCTTTATGGGTTGTTCGATTGAGTGCAAATTTAATTGAGCCAGTTGTTCTAATTTCGGCAACGCCTCTTCGGGAGTGAAAGCGCCGTTAGCATCTACTCTCAATTCAATTTCTTGTGAGCTGAACTCTTTTCGGATTTGTTTCAACAGTTCTAATTCCTCTTCAAAAGGAATAGCTCCTATTTTTAATTTAATGCAGGAAAAGCCTTTTTCGATTTTTTCGATGATTTGTTGCCGCATGTTCTCTTTCGTTCCTATCCAGATTAAACCGTTGATGCGAATGAAATCCTTTCCCTGCGTAAAATCGGAAGGGAATGGTTGACGGATACCTCCGTTTTGTAAATCGGCAAAAGCCATTTCCAAGCCGCAAATAATGGAAGGGAAACAGTTGAATTTTTCGTGGAAGTTTTCTTTGTACTCTTCGATGTTCCAGCAAATATCTGCCAGTACGTTTTCATATTCGGGCACATCGTCGATGCTTAGTCCGCGAAAGACGGCGCATTCGCCGATTCCTAATACGGTTGGGTTATTGTCATCAAAGATGCGGATGAAAAGGGTTTCTTTTTCGGTTAAAACGCCGCGGGAGGTTCCGCTTGGGGATTTAAATTGCAGGGTGTAACGGGTGTAAGAGGCGTGTAGCATATTGATTGTATGGAATTATTTTTGTTGTATGCTATCTGCTAATGTGTTTTATAATTTCTGTCATTTCTTTTGTTTCAAAAAACAATTGCATTTGAGTCATTCCCGAACGAGGATTGCTAAAATCAAAAACAGACAATTTTTTAGCATTTGTTATTGCAGTATTTATAAACGGCTTTAACTGCAAATAGATGTCATTATTTTGTTTTGTGTGAAATTTTTCAGATTTACTGTAGTTTGCCAAATGTTTTTTCAACTCTTTTTCCAGTTTTTCATAAGTGTCAAAATATTTGGAGGTTTCTACAAAATGCAATAAATACCAATACTCCAAGCATGGATTGTTTATGATAATAGTAACCTTCTCGTGATATTTTCGGGTTAGTTTTTCGTAGTGTTCTTCGAATTCTTTCAATGCAGTTTTCTTGCCTTTTTTCGCTTTGTCTGTTTCACGAATAATCACATCGAAATCAACAATCCAAAAAACTTTATCATAATCATCTGAAAATTTAACTACTAAATTATATTGTTCTGAAAGAGCTTTCTTTTGAGGTAGTTTTGGTTCTAAAGTAACATTGATAGTTCGCTCGTTTTTTTTGAGCATTTGTACGTACCAAAATTCACATTCTCCGTCTATGACAAATGCAAATCTTTTTCCGCCCTTGGACTTTTGTGATAATTTTTTATTCGTTCTCATCGTCAATATCAATGTAGTAATCGCCCAAGTTCGGGATTCCTCCTAACTTGCCAACTTTGTACGCATTATAGATATTACTTGTATCTCTGATTACAGAAGTATCAAAATCGGATAAAGAATATAATTCTGTGGACGATTCATCCGTTTTATCTGTAATCCAAATAGCATCATTCCTAAATATATCCTTATTATTCAAAATTTCTCTATTATGAGTAGTTGCAATAATTTGAGATTGTTTAGCATTAGTTAAAAATGTCAATAGAAAATGTACAAATAAATCAGGGTGCAAAGAAGCTTCGAGTTCGTCAATAGAAACAATACGAGGTACTTTTAATGCGTACCACAAAATATATGCAAGTTTAAAATACTTTTGCGTTCCTTCCGATTCTAATTCATATTCAAGTTGGTATTTCTCATTATTTACAATATGTTCAAATTTTAGTTCGGAATTTTCAACAATAAAATCGGATATGTTCATATCTGCTTTTTTAATGATTGGCAGTATTTCATTTTTATACTTTTTCCACTCATCAAGAGTTGGATTATATGGATCGGGCATAAAAGAATAATGCAATCTATCATTGAGATTTGGGAAAAGATTAGCATTAAACCAATTAATTACATCCTGCAATTCTTTTACATCAACATTTGTTTTCAAAAAACCGCCTAAAACCGTATTATTCCAAAGTGTGTTGTTTGCAAGAGCTTCTTCGGCACTTTTAGGTATTTTTATTTTATTTCCAAACTCAATTGTCGTAAATAAATTTTGGAGTTTTGTAGTTCGTTTAAAAACATTTGATTTTTTGGGATTATACGAAAACAACCCTTCTCTGATAATTGCTTCTTTATTCAATTCTATTTCATAACAATAACGTACTTTATCTTGAATAAATTCTATACCAAAAAGAGTATTTTGATTTGACGTAGTATTGTCAAATTTGAATGGTTTTAAATCATCAAAGGTATCTGTTTTTTTGTGTTTTGGATTTAAAATAAGCGAGCGCAAAAAATCCAACGCTTTTAATATCGTGGTTTTCCCCGAAGCGTTCGCCCCGTAAATCAAACCTAATTTTAGCAAACGTAGACCATTTGCATTAATAACATAATAATCTTCCAAATGCTTGGACTTGTCTGCTTCAAAAGACAACGTTTGCCTATCTTTTATTGAACCAAAATTTTGAACACTAAAATTTACTATCATTTTGCCTGATATTGAAATTAGACTACAAAAATACGAATAAAAACAATATGCCGAATGTGTTTTTGTGTGATTTTTGCAAATCATTTACAAATTTACGGGATTGAACGCAAAAAACACCCCTTTGTCGGAGTGTTTTTGTTCTGTATTTCATTGTTCGTGCTGTTACAGTCTATGCTGATGCATAACTCTTCACGGAAATTTAGGAAACTTCTGAAAATCCGGCGCCCTCTTTTCCAGAAAAGCATTTTTCCCTTCCTGCGCTTCTTCCATGAGATAATACATCAACGTAGCGTCGCCAGCAAATTCCATTAACCCTCTCTGTCCATCAAGCTCAGCATTCAGTCCGCGTTTAATCATGCGAATAGCTATTGGGCTGCGTTGCAGGATTGTTTTGCACCAATCTATGGTTTCGTCTTCCAACTGTTCAAATGGAACTACTTTATTCACCATTCCCATATCTTCCGCCTCTTTTGCCGAATATTGGCGACAGAGAAACCAAATTTCGCGCGCTTTCTTCTGCCCCACGCAACGAGCCAGATAAGAAGAGCCGAATCCGGCGTCAAAACTGCCGACTTTAGGTCCCGTTTGTCCGAAAATAGCGTTTTCCGAAGCAATCGTCAGGTCGCATACGACGTGCAATACATGCCCGCCTCCGATAGCAAAACCGTTTACCATGGCGATAATCGGTTTCGGAATGGAGCGAATGGCTTTGTGCAAATCCAGCACGTTCAGGCGTGGAATCCCATGTGCATCAACATACCCTCCAACTCCTTTTACATTTTGGTCGCCTCCGGAACAGAAAGCTTTATCGCCTGCGCCTGTTAAAACGATAACTCCGATTTCACTCCGTTCGCGACAAATATTCATGGCGTCCAGCATCTCTTCCACTGTTAACGGACGAAATGCATTGCGCACTTTTTCGCGGTTAATGGTGATTTTTGCTATTCCCTCGAAAAGTTCAAAATTAATGTCTTGGTATTCTTTGATTGTTTGCCAATTTCTTTTTTGCATGTTTTGTGTTTTTTAGATGAGGCAAAGATACGTAATAAATTGAAAAGGAGAATTGAGAATGGGAAATGGATTTTTTATTTCGGATTTGATGAAAAAATGATTACCTTTGCAAAGTAATTATTTAACAATAAAAACTTGAAATTATGGCAATTCCTATTAGAGCCATTCCCGTTTTGGAAGGCAAGGTGGCAGAGCGTTTTTTGCGAGAAATGAAAAAAGCAGAGAAAGAGCGCGGAACGATTGATATATCAGAGTCGAAAAGAGCGGCTCGAGTTTTGTGGGAACGTTCAAGAGAAAACTTTGTAAATCTCTGAAAATAATGAGGTTTCTTGAAGAAAATTGCAAAATTTTCCCAATGACAGATAACCTTGTAACTTTATGTCAGCCGTTCAGTTGCGACGATAGTGATTTGGATGATTTCTTTGCCAACAGTACAGGAAATTACGAAAGTCAAATGCTGGGAAAATCGTATTGTTGTTGCTTGATTGAAAATCCGTCTGTGATTGTTTGCGCATTTACTGTTTCAAATGCAGGAATGGATGTGCGGCATTTGCCCGGAAGTCGCAAGAAAAAGTTTACAGAAGTATTTCCGCGTGAAAAACATTTAAGCAGTTACCCTGCCATACTGATTGGACGAATGGGTGTAAATAAAGAATTTAGTGGAAAAGGGATTGGCTCGGACTTGCTTGAGATTATCTGTGCCTGGGCAATAGCCTCTGACAATAAATTTGCCTGCCGTTTTCTTACAGTTGACGCCTATAATAATGACGCCACGCGAAAATTTTATGAATCCAACGGCTTTATCTATCTATTTACCAGTGAGCAACAGGAAAAGGAATATATCAAAATGCCATTTGAACGGGAATTAAAAACACGACTGATGTATTTCGATTTACTCCGTATTTCATAACGTTGTTTACAACTAAAAAAAGTATCTTTGCCATACATTCTTCTTAACTGTTAAATGACAAATGATAGAAAAAATAATTCTAATAGAAAATGCTGACCCTGTTATATTTTACGGGGCAAACAACACCAATATCCATTTAATAAAAGACCTTTTTCCAAAAATAAAAATCATCGCTCGCGGCAATGCGATAAAAGTGATTGGGGAAGAGAGTGAAATCGCCTGTTTCGAAGAAATCATATTATCGCTCGAAAAATATTGTGCGAAACATAATTCGTTGTCCGAAGAGGTAATCATTGACTACATAAAAGGAAAAGCGCCAACCGAAAGCAAACAAAATCATTTGATTATCTACGGGATAAACGGGAAACCCATTATTGCCCGCACTCCCAACCAGAAAAAATTAGTCAAGGATTTTGAGTCGCACGACCTGCTTTTTGCCATTGGTCCTGCCGGTTCGGGAAAAACATACACGGCGATTGCTTTAGCTGTCAGATCATTGAAAAACAAAGAGATACGAAAAATAATATTAAGCCGTCCGGCAGTCGAAGCCGGAGAAAAACTCGGATTTCTTCCCGGCGACATGAAGGAAAAAATAGACCCGTATCTGCAACCGCTTTACGACGCATTGCAGGATATGATACCCAATTCCAAGCTGAAAGATTTTTTGGAAAACGGCACAATACAAATCGCTCCATTGGCTTTTATGCGCGGAAGAACGTTGAATGACGCCTTTATCATTCTGGATGAAGCTCAAAACACCACTACCCAGCAAATAAAAATGTTCCTGACCCGCATGGGATTGAACAGCAAAATCGTGGTAACGGGCGATATGTCGCAGATAGACTTGCCGCCTCATCAACGCTCCGGTCTGGTAGAGGCATTGCAGATATTGAAAGATGTAAAAGGGATTGCTAAAATAGAGTTCAATGTGAAAGACATTGTCCGGCATAAATTGGTGCAGCAAATCGTTGAGGCGTATGATGCGCACGATGAAAAGTTGAAGAGAAGGAAAGGTGAAATTAAAAAGGAAGTTTAATTTTATTGAAAATATCGCAAATATTGATACGAAAATGCGCGATAATGATTAATTTTGACATCGAAAAGTAGAAATTTATTTCAAAAAGCAATTAATACACAATATAAATTTATGGAAACTGCATTAACCCGAACAGATTTTAATTTTCCCGGACAAAAAAGCGTTTATCACGGAAAGGTACGCGACGTTTACAACATCAATGATGACTTGCTGGTAATGGTTGTAACCGACCGTATCTCTGCATTCGATGTGATTCTTCCCAAAGGGATTCCTTTCAAAGGACAGGTATTGAACCAAATCGCCGCCAGGTTTTTGGATGCCACTTCGGATATTGTTCCCAACTGGAAAGTAGCAACTCCCGATCCAATGGTAACAGTGGGAGTAAGATGCGAACCTTTCAAAGTAGAAATGATCATCCGCGGCTATTTGACCGGAAGCGCATGGAGAGATTACAAAGCAGGCGCACGCACACTTTGCGGTATTCCGCTGCCTGAAGGAATGAAGGAAAACCAAAAATTCCCGACGCCTCTCGTTACTCCTACTACCAAAGCCGACGAAGGACATGATGAAAATATTTCCAAAGAAGAAATTATCGCTCAAGGACTTGTCAGCAAGGAGGATTACGAACTGTTGGAGAAGTACACGCAAGAACTCTTTGCAAGAGGCTCTCAAATGGCGGAAGAGAAAGGATTGATTCTGGTCGACACCAAATATGAATTTGGCAAAAAAGACGGAAAAATTTTCCTGATAGACGAAATCCATACGCCGGATTCTTCCCGCTATTTTTACAAAAACACTTACTTGTCTCTTTTTGAAAAAGGCGAGCCTCAAAAGCAACTTTCCAAGGAATTTGTCAGAGAATGGCTAATGGCTAACGGTTTCAAGGGCGATGAAGGACAAAAAGTTCCGGAGATGACTACCGAGTACTGCCAAAGCGTTTCCGACCGCTATATTGAACTTTACGAAAACATCGTAGGTGAAAAATTTATAAAAGCAGACCCTAATTCGTTGAAGGAACGCATTGAAAAAAATGTAACGGCATTTTTGGCGTGATATGCGACATTGTCACGTGTCACGAATATTACATTAGTTAAGGTTAGATTCCTCACTTCACTTCGTTGCGTTCGGAATGACTGCCTCATTATGAGGGAATTATGGAGATGAAAGCGGCGGCTTTGTCGCCGCTTTCATCTCCCCTCTACACAGGAAACGCCTGTCATTCCGAATGCAAAGAAGTGGAGTGAGGAATTTCCTGCAATTAGTAACAAGGCGAAGAATCTAACCTTAACTAAACAACATTGTATTGTTTTCTCAAAATAAAATACTACTTTTGTTTGATCTTATGACATTAAAAACTATCATATAATATTATGGAAACAACAGTAAAACTTTATTCCTTAAATTACCGCGAAGCAAAAACATATTTGTTCGCTTTGTTATTTATTGCGGGCAATATCATTTTGCCTCAACTTTGTCATTTTGTTCCCGGAGGCGGATTAATGTGGCTGCCTATTTATTTCTTCACGCTGATTGCCGCTTACAAATACGGTTTGCGTGTCGGTCTGCTCACGGCTGTACTTTCGCCGCTTGTAAATAGCGTTTTGTTTGGGATGCCGGCAGTTGCCTTGTTGCCTGTCATCCTTGCTAAATCGACTCTTTTAGCCGGAGCAAGCGCTTATGCCGCTCATAAAACCGGAAAGATTTCAATTCTTGTCTTAGCAGGCGTTGTGCTGTCATATCAATTGCTTGGCACTGCTATTGAATGGATTGTTGTAAAAGACTTTTTCGTAGCTGTACAAGATTTCCGCGTAGGAATACCGGGAATGTTGGTTCAAATATTCGGTGGTTATTTTATATTAAAAGCAATTGCTAAAAATTAATTTGTTATGGAAGGAAAAACGTTCAAAGAGATAATGGAACGATTCCGTACCATTACTTTTAATGAAAATTTTGATATGATTGTCGCCATAGCAAACGGCGGAGTAATCCCTGCCGCTATACTTAACCAGCGACTCAACATCGATATTCAGTTATTGAAAATTAATTTGCGCGACAGCAATCAACAACCCAAATATGACTTTCCTCAATTAATGTCGTCCATTGATTTTGAGTTTAGAAACAAAACAATTTTGTTGGTCGACGACAGGGTAAGAACGGGAGCATCTTTACGCTTGGGTCGTGATTTGCTGCGCGATGCAAAGCTGATAAAAACGTTCGCTGTGAACGGTGAAGCCGATTATGCGCTGTATAACGAAAGTTGTTTTAAATTTCCTTGGATATTATAAAATATGGATAGACGCAATTTTTTAAAAGCGGCGGCTCTCACAGGAGCAGCATTTACGCTGAAAGCAAATGGCGGATTGAATATATTAGCCCAAACCGTCAAAAGCTCACAAACGGGAAATTTGGTTGATTTGGTTGCGGTAATGGGAGGAGAACCCGAAGCCATGTTCAAACGCGCCATTGCCGAAATCGGAGGCATGGATAAGTTTGTAAAGAAAGGTTACAAAGTAGTCGTGAAACCGAATATCGGTTGGGACAAAACTCCGGAAATGGCGGCAAATACCAATCCGGAATTAGTGGCTGAAATCATACGCCACTGTTTTGCCGCTGGCGCAAAAGAGGTAATTGTATTCGACAACACTTGCGACGACTGGAAAAAAGCCTACAAAAACAGCGGCATTGAAGACGCTGCAAAAGCCGCCGGTGCGAAAGTGATTCCGGCAAACGAAGAGGCTTATTATACCCCTGTTTCTCTCCCTAAAGGAAGGAAATTAAAAGATACAAAAGTTCACAAAGCGCTCCTGGATAGCGATGTTTGGATTAATGTGCCTATCCTGAAGCATCATGGAGGCGCCAACCTGACCATTTCGATGAAAAACCTGATGGGAATTTGCTGGGACAGAAGGATATTCCACGACGTCGACTTGCAGCAATGTATCGCCGATATGTGTACACTGCAAAAAAGATCCGTACTTAACGTGGTTGACGCTTACAGGGTACTGAAAGACAACGGTCCGAGAGGAAAATCGGAAGCTGACGTAGTGAATCCTAAAGCGCTTTTTATCTCACAAGATATTGTGGCTGTGGATACGGCTGCTGCCAAATTTTTCAACCAGATTCGTGAAATGCCATTGGATTATGTAGGACATTTAGCGCATGGACAGGATTTGAAACTTGGAACGATGGATATTGAAAGGATGAATGTTAAAAGGATAAAATTGTAAATAAAAGGGGCGTTTGTAGAGACGTGGCGCGCCGCGTCTCTACGGGTGCGCACACAAAATATACAGATGCTAAAAAAAATACGTGTAATACTATCAGTAACACTATTTACGCTGATAACTTTTTATTTTCTTGACTTTGCAGGAATATTGCCGTTCCAATTTCACGTATTGGGGCATATTCAGTTTGTGCCGGCTTTATTGGCGCATAATTTTGCTATCCTGATATTTCTCGTTTTATTGACATTTCTTTTCGGACGCATCTATTGCTCTTCTATTTGCCCTATGGGGGTGTTTCAGGATATCTTCGGTTGGATATCCAAACGAGTAAAAAAGAAGAAAAAATACACTTACAGCAAACCGAAAACGATTTTACGCTGGTCGATAGTAGGCGTCACTACTGTATTGTTTTTCTTTGGCATCACTTCGCTGCTCGGATTGTTAGACCCTTTCAGCGCCTACGGAAGGATGGCGACACATCTTTTCAAGCCTGCATACATGGCGGGGAATAATTTGTTAGCATCTATTTTTACGAGCTTTGGCAATTACCGGTTCTACTTCATGGATATATTCATATTCAGTATTTTCTCTTTTGTTGTCGCCAGTATCACCTTTCTTGTCATCGGATTTTTGGCTTGGAAATACGGACGTACATTTTGCAACACAATTTGCCCTGTAGGCACTCTTTTGGGAGTTCCGGGCGAATATTCCCTTTTCAAAATAAGAATTGACTCCGGAAAATGCACCGCTTGCGGCATTTGCGCAGCCAAATGTAAAGCGTCCTGCATTGACGCCAAAGGGAAAACGGTCGACAATAGCCGCTGTGTAGACTGTTTCAATTGTGTGGATAGTTGCAAGTTTGATGCGTTGACATACACGACTTCCCAGAAAAAAACAGTGGAAGAAACAGAAAAAACAACTGTTGACGAAGGAAAAAGAAAATTCCTGCTAACAGGAATTATGGCTGCAATAGCAACCCCATCCCTGCTTGCAAAAGGAAGAGGAAGAGGAAAAGGACGATTCTTAACGGAAGAAAAAATCCGCACCCGCCAGACGCCGATTAGTCCGCCGGGAGCGCAGAGTACGAAACACTTGTTGAAACATTGCTCTTCTTGCCACTTGTGCATAAGTAAATGTCCGACAAACGTACTAAAACCGGCTTTTATGGAGTATGGCATCGGCGGCATGATGCAACCTGTGATGTTCTTTGAAAAAGGTTACTGTCAATTCGATTGTACTATTTGTTCAAGAGTGTGCCCGAATCATGCCCTCAAGCCTTTAACTAAAGAACAGAAGCATAAAACACAGATGGGGTACGTGGTCTTCAATGAAGATATTTGCATCGTACCGGTCAAGCATAAAAGTTGCGGAGCTTGTGCCGAGCATTGTCCGACACAGGCTGTAAAAATGATTCCTTACAAAGGCGGCTTGACAATTCCAACGATTGATACCAGTATTTGTGTCGGATGCGGAGCTTGTGAGTATATCTGTCCGGTACGTCCTATCCGGGCTATTTACGTAGAAGGAAATAAAGTACATCAAGAGGCAAAACCTTTTGTAACAGAGATAAAAGAAGAGATAAAAATAAACGATTTTGGATTTTAAATATTAAAAAAGATGAGCACATTATTAATGTTATTAGGTATTCCCGGATTACCGCAGATTATACTCATTGTTCTGGTTGTATTACTGCTTTTCGGAGGGAAAAAGATTCCGGAACTGATGAAAGGTATTGGTAAAGGAGTCAAAAGTTTTAAAGACGGGATAAACTCGTTGGATGAAGATGAGAGCAAAAAAAATTCCAATTCTGAAAAGTAATGGATGAAATTGTAGAAAAAGAACTCACTTTCTGGGAACACTTAGATGAACTCAGAAAGGTTCTCTTTCGGGTAATAATCGCTGTAGTAGCTGTAATGATTGTTGCATTTCTGAATAAGGGATTGCTTTTCGATATCATATTGGCTCCCTACAAGTCCGACTTTATTATCTATCGCTTCTTTTGTTATTTGTCGGAAGTGACATCCATAGCTAATTTATGCCCTGAAAAATTTGAGGTCGACTTGATAAACACAGAGTTGTCTGCGCAATTTCTCGTTCATTTAAGTACCTCTTTTTACGTTGGCATCCTGGTTGCTTTTCCGTACATTATTTATCAAATCTACCGGTTTGTCTCCCCTGCTTTGTATGAAAATGAGCGAAAACACTCAGCTAAGATAATTGTTGCCTCCTGTCTGCTTTTTTTCTTTGGAGTGCTTCTCAATTACTTTCTTATTTTTCCTCTTTCGTTCAGGTTTTTAGCCACTTATCAGGTAAGCGGAGAGGTAGCAAACATGATAAACCTCTCTTCTTACGTCGACACGCTGATGATGCTTTCGTTGATGATGGGTATTATGTCGGAGCTTCCCATACTGTCGTGGTTCTTTTGCAAGCTTGGCTTCCTGACAGCATCCTTTATGAAAAAGCATCGCAAATACGCGATTGTCATTATTCTGGTTCTATCCGCCTTCATCACGCCTACTTCTGACATTTTTACATTGATGCTTGTTTTTGTTCCGATTTACATACTATACGAAGCAAGTATCATCGTGGTAAAAATAACGGAACGGAAAAAAGCGAAAGAGGTAGTAAAAGAGGAGGATTGGGAAAGTCCGTATCAATCTGAATAATTGTATTTTTGGAAAAATAAAATGGGAAAACCGAATAAAAATATCGAAATATTGACGGGCAATTTTTTTCCTGCATGGGTATTTGCGCTGGCTTTTGTTTTAGTTGTCGGAGGTATTAGCGCCGTTATTTATCAAATACTCTATATGCATCAAATAGGGGCTTACTTTTTTCTTGCCGGCAGTATTATTATCTCCATAATCGTACGGTCTTCAAGGAAATTCTTTGAATTCAACCCCAATACCAGACAATGCAGGAATGGCTTATACCTGTTCGATTTCAAATATGGCTTACACCTGTTCGATTTCAAATTGGGAAAATGGAAACCGCTGGAAATCAAACGCGCCTATATCGCATTTCAGCGCTATAACGAGAATGTACACTTTTCCTATGGCGGACTATTTAAACGCGACGTAGAGGATGTTGTATTTGAACTTCGGATTTACTCCAATTCGACCTTCAGGACATTAGTCAGCGGACGCGATTTTCAATCCGTAGCAATGATGCTACAGCTTGGAAAAATACTGGGGTTGATTTATAATGTTGAATTTAAAGATCTTGTGAAAGGGGTTGTCCGCAAAGAAATGAAAAAAGAACAATCAAATAGCAAGCCCCAACTTTGGGACCAGTGGGACGAGCGGCACAAAACATGAGGAAAATAGGCTTATTATCAGACACACACGGATATTGGGACGACAAGTATTATCAATATTTTGCCGAATGCGATGAGATATGGCACGCCGGCGACATTGGCAGTTTGGAAATTGCGGATAAATTAGCCGCATTCAAACCGTTGCGGGCAGTATATGGGAACATCGACGGTCATCAATTGCGGATTATTTATCCTCAACACCAGCGTTTTATGTGTGAGGGTGTGGATGTTTGGCTGACCCATATCGGCGGTTATCCGGGAAAATATGCTCCCGAAGTAAAACCTGAAATATATGATAATTCTCCTAAGCTTTTTGTTTGCGGGCATTCGCATATCTTGAAAGTTACTTATGACAAACGTCATCAAATTTTATGTATGAATCCCGGCGCGGCAGGGAAATATGGATTTCATACGGTACGGACGCTGCTTCGGTTTGAAATTTCGGGGGAGGCGATTCAGAATTTGGAGGTTATTGAGATTGGGAGTTTGTAGAGATTTGAAAATCCGCATCCATCAAAGCCAGAAATACATTACCTCCGTTACATACCCAACAAAAAAATTATATCTTTACAGTCGAGAATTGTAATGTTTTTTTCGTGAAAAATATGACAAACTTAATGTTTACCATAATAATGAAAAAAATGATATGAAAAAGAGGGATTTCCTCCGCACGGCAGCCTTGTTGGGTGGAGCATGTATTATCGCCCCGCACAAAGTCTTGGGACAGAACGTCTTGGGAGTGGCTAATGCGGGTACAGGACACCTTGAGGTTGTGGGCGTGACAGGTATGATATTCGATATACAACGTTTTGCGCTCAATGATGGTCCGGGTATCCGCACGGTTGTCTTTCTTAAAGGTTGTCCGTTGCGTTGTGCGTGGTGTTTCAATCCGGAGTCGTTTGCCCGTCGTGAGCAGCTTATGTTCCTGGGCGACAAATGTGTAAATTGCGGTATATGCGTTGCTGCGTGTTCCGATGACGCCCTTATAATGGAGGATGGCAAGATGAAGGTCAATTTCGCCGTTTGCACTGCATGCGGCAAATGCGTAGAGGTCTGTCCCAAGCAAGCCATGAAAAAAGTAGGTTACCATGCCACGACAGAGGAGATCGTGGAGATTGTCAAACGAGACAGGAATTATTACGGCTCGACAGGTGGAGCCACCCTTAGCGGAGGCGAGGCGATGTTCCAGCCTGAATTCACGGCTCGCTTGCTAAAAGCGCTTAAAGCCGAAGGGATACACACCTGCATTGAGACCAGCGGTTACGCTTCCCGCAAACATTATGAAGCTATCCTGCCCTATACTGATATTTTCCTGTGGGATTATAAATTAACCGGTGAACAGGATCATGTCAAATGGACCCGTGTTTCCAATAAGTTGATTCTCGAAAACCTCGATTTCATCTCAAGCCAAGGGGCGAAGATTTTCCTGCGTTGCCCTGTGATACCGGGAGTAAATGACAATGACACGCATTTCAAGGCGATAGCCGGCATTGGGAAAAAATATCCCAATATCGACCACGTTGAGATTGAGCCATACGTGAGTTACGGGGTGGATAAATATGCCCAGATAGGACGCAAAGCCTACCCGTTCGATTTCGGATCGGTAGAAAAAGCACAGGGGCTTAAATGGGTCGAGAAAGTACGCTCATTTGGCTACGAAAAAATAAAATTGAGTTAACAATATAAAAACAGAGTAACAATATGAAAAACACAATATTAAAATGGTTGTTATGCACCCTATTGCTGGGCGCTTCCTTTACGGTTTATTCCCAAACAGCAGATTTCACCGGTCGCGGCGAGAACTATTTACCTGAGTGGATTGATGCCAACCGCCAATCAGAGCTGATGCTTGATTTTCATAAGGCATACATCTCCACCAACGATATCGTGATGCGCGAGGTAGCTTGTCTCAAAGCTCAATACCCTTTGTTAGCCTGTGCATGGCAGAAGGGAGATAAATTTGCAGGCAGAAAGTCATACGCTCCCTTGTGTTTCTCGCCTCAGGCGCCGGGCGGATATCTCTATATTTTCAATGAGCCGGCATTCTCTCAATTCCTTGAAAACAAAGAATTGAGTGAGGTCAACCGTGAGGCGCTACGCAAGATAGCCCCTTTCTGGCAGGAAGAAAACACTCAGCGTAAGGCTGAAAAAAGCTATTCGCCGGAGCTATGGGAGGCTTTGACGCACGAAGCATTCTTCAGTAATCCGGGCGTGGCTTTTCCGCTCTACCGCCTTGCAGGCGCTCAAATGGATTTCGACAAGCTGGTGCGTCTGGGAGTGGAAGGGCTACGTAAAGAGATCGAAGGAAAGATGAAGATAAACAAAAATGATGAAGCGCAAAACCTTTACAAAGGCATGCTTGCAACGCTTGACGTTTTCGGTCAGACGGCACTTTATTACGCCTCTATGATTGAGCGCCAGAAACAATCGGTCACGGATCCCGCCGACCGTATGGATATAGACCGCATTGTCGCGTCGCTTAAAAAGATAGCTGTTAAGAAGCCTGATACTTTCCACGAGGCATTGCAATTGGTTTACCTCTATAGTTCCGTGTCCGGCGCAATCAACTACGGGCGTATGGACGAGTATTTGGGCGATATTTATGCTGCCGACCTGAAGGCGGCCCGAATCAAAAAAGAGGATGCGGAGGATTGGCTGGTGTCGCTTTTCAGCATAATGGAGGCACAGAAAGCCGTATGGGATCAAAGAACCATCGTAGGAGGCAAAGGACGCCGTAACGAGACCAATGCCGATAAAATGGCGCTGGTAATTATGGATGCCGCCAATAAATATCACGGCATCGTTCCCCAACTCACCCTGCGTTTCTACAAAGGACAGAACCCCGAACTTTACAGGAAAGCGCTCGACATGATCGGCGCCGGATATCCTTTTCCGCTACTCTACAACGACGATGTGAATATCCCTTCGGTGATGGCTGCGTTTGACCTGCCCGAAGATGAGGCAACCCACTATCTGCCTTACGGTTGCGGCGAGTATATCATTAACCACAGGAGCTTTGGTACGCCAAGCGGACTTATCAATATGCTTGCTGCGCTAAACATCACGCTCAATAATGGTATTGAGCCTCTTACGGGTAAACGCCTCGGACTGGCGCTTGGCGATGCGGCTTCGTTCAAGACGTTCGATCAATTGATTGCCGCCTACAAAAAGCAGATCGAATACTTCGTGAAATATATCGCCATACAGGAGGGACTGGAATATAAGATCGCAGGAGAGCAGGCGCCGATGCTCTATTACAGCATCCTCTTCGACGACTGCATCGCTCGCGGCAAATCGCTGTTTACTGGGGGGATACGCTATCTGGGCGGCACGCTTGAGGCTTATGGCAACACCAATACCGCCGATGCCCTTGTCGCTATCAAGAAGGTGATTTACGAGGATGAAGCTTTCACGCTGCCGCAGTTGGTGGAGATGCTCGACAAGAATTTCGAGGGTTATTCGCGTGAACGCAATTTGTTATTACGTGCGCCCAAATATGGCAACGATGACGACTATGCCGATGCCATAAGGGTTGATATCGACCGCCATATATGCGAATATACCCGCTCACAGGCAACTCCAAACGATATGTACTCCTATTTGATTGTGGTGATTAACAACAGCGCCAACACCGAGCTTGGGCTACAGACTTCCGCCTCTGCTGATGGGCGTCTCTCGCGCACATTCATGGCAAATGGCAATGCTCCCGTGGGCGGTGCTGACCGCAATGGAGTGACGGCGGCGCTCAATTCAGTACTCAAACCCGACACTCGCATCCATGCCGGCGCAGTGCAGAATATGGCTTTCTCGAAAGAAGTTTTCGCCGAGAATCGGCAACAGGTCGAAGCGTTACTTGACGGCTACTGGAACGGCGGCGGTGCACAGATTATGCTAAATGTGGTGGGACGCGGTGAGCTGGAGAATGCTATGAAGGAGCCTGAAAAGTATGCCAATTTAATCGTGCGGGTGGGAGGCTTCTGCGCCCGCTTTGTTGATTTGCCGAAGTCGGTACAGCTTGAGATATTGAGTAGGACGTTGTATTAGACAAGATAATTCATCTCAAATAATAATGCAAAAAACAATGACCTTATAAATGACATTCGAGGAATTGCTAAAGAACTTCAAACAATATACTCGCAAGCGGAAATCTATTACACTTCTGCTATTAATTCTGTTATACAACGTCAGAGTAAAGACGTAAAGGAAATTGAACATCTGTTGGACTACATGTTGGATTTTGCTGATAATGAGGAAATTTTAGTAACGTATAGGAAGTTGTGCCGATATTATCTTGACATCAATCCGCAAGAGACCGCCGAATATATTCAATCTTACAAAGAAATGTATGATGCAGATGGAAAACTGTTTAAAAGTGGCTATTTTAAAAATAATCCAATAAAATTCTAAAATTCTCTTTCGGGACAATTTGGGAACAAATTTAAAAATCAAAAAGCCTAATTGATTGATTATCAATTAGGCTTGTACCCAGAGCCGGGGTCGAACCGGCATGGAAATGAATCCACTGGTGTTTGAGACCAGCGCGTCTACCGATTCCGCCATCTGGGCTTGTCGAAAAGACGCTGCAAAGGTAAATTATTTTTCCAAACCGGCAAATACTTTAGGCATTTTTTCAGTTTAAGCAAACTATTTTTCTTTATTCCTTTGCACAAAAATATAAAATGACTTATCTTCGTAGATAATGTGATAAATTAACTGATATGAAACCCGCACGAACGAATGTTCATCAAAGAGAATAAAAGCGCCTGCGGGTTCCATACGACCTTAATGTAAAAAATAAAATAGTTGACGTATGAAAAATAATTTTTGTGTAATCATGGCTGGAGGCGTCGGCAGTCGTTTTTGGCCCTTCAGTACGAATAAAAGTCCAAAGCAATTTTTAGATTTTTTCGGAACAGGGAGAACATTGCTTCAAATGACATTTGACCGGTTTCGCCGGGTAGTGCCTGTGGAAAATATATACATTGCTTCCAACCTGAGATACAAAGACCTGATTCTGGAACAACTTCCGGAACTCAGCGAAAATCAGGTATTGCTGGAACCGAACAGGAGAAATACCGCCCCGTGTATTGCTTACGCCATCAATAAAATCAAGGCGGTAAATGAAAATGCAAATATCGTCGTCTCTCCTTCCGACCATTTGATACTGAAAGAAGACGAATTTGTAAGTAAAATCAACCAAGGATTTGAATTTACAGCAGCAAACAGATGCCTGCTGACATTAGGTATCAAACCAAGCAGACCCGAAACCGGATATGGCTACATCCAGGTAGGCGAAAAAGATGAAGCCTGCAACAACCTTTTCAAAGTAAAAACCTTCACGGAAAAGCCGAATCAGGAACTGGCAAAAATATTCTTTGAAAGTGGCGAATTTTACTGGAATTCAGGCATGTTCTTGTGGAACGTAAATGCAATCGCAGAAGCCTTTGACTTATACCTGCCGGAAATGTCGGGAAAATTCAAGTCAGGAAAAGATTTTTACAATACGTCGCAGGAACAGGGTTTCATCAATGAAATTTACTCCTCCTGTACAAACATATCCATCGACTACGGAATTTTGGAGAAAGCCAAGAATGTACACGTATTAGCTGCCGATTTCGGTTGGTCGGATTTGGGAACTTGGGGTTCATTGTACGAACTTTCGAATAAAGACAAACAAAAAAATGTCACCTTAAAATGCAAATCCCTGCTATACGAAAGTAAAAACAACATCATAGTCCTTCCCGAAGGAAAATTAGTAGTATTACAAGGCGTTGAAGATTTTATCATTGCCGAAGCGGACAATGTGCTCCTGATCTGCAAAAAAAATGAAGAACAAAGAATACGCCAATTTGTAAACGATACAAAAGTACAAATAGGAGAGGAGTACGTTTAAAGATTCTTTCACTGCGTTACCAATAATGGTTCGGTTTGTGGGAGATTCTTCCCTTCGGTCGGAATAACATCGCGACTGATGGATATGTACAGGGGGGAAGAGAGCGGTGGCTTTGCCGCCGCTCTCTTCCCCCCTTCTATTCTTTATAAATGCCCGTCATTCCGAATGGAACGAAGTGGAATGAGGAATCTCCCACAAACCGAACCGTTATTAGTAATGGAACAAGTCGGAGGAAACTAAAAGAACAACTTTCTAATCTCGTCCTTCTTATCTGTTTTCTCCCACGTGAAAAGTTCCACTTCTTTTTCTATTTCATTTCCATTACAGTCAATGAATTTTTTAACTTTCGTCTCAGGAGTGCGTCCTACATGTCCGTATGAAGCAGTCTCTTCATAAATGGGATTTCTCAACTTCAAGCGGTCTTCAATTGCTTTTGGACGCATGTCGAACAATCCACTCTCTTTTATTTTCCGGGCAATTTCGCCGTCCGAAAGATTGACTTTGGCAGTGCCGTAAGTATTGACATACAGATTCATAGGCTCAGCTACTCCAATAGCATAAGCTACTTGAACCAATGCCTCCGATGCAAGCCCGGACGCAACAATATTTTTTGCCAGATGTCTGGCTGCATAAGCTGCCGAACGATCTACTTTTGACGGATCTTTGCCCGAGAAGGCGCCGCCGCCGTGAGCCCCTTTTCCGCCGTAAGTATCCACAATGATTTTACGTCCCGTTAATCCCGTATCCCCGTGAGGTCCTCCGATTACGAATTTGCCTGTCGGATTTACGTGCAATTTGTAGTCTCCTTTAAAAAGAGCGGCAAACTGACCATCCTTCGCAATTACACGGGGAAGCAAAATTTCCTGCACATCCTTTTTTATTTGAGCAACCATTTCCTCATCGGCTTGCTCTTGAGTTTTGCCGTTTCCGGGTAAAATAAACTCATCGTGCTGAGTAGAAACCACAATAGCATCTATCCTTTTCGGCTTATTATCATCCCCATACTCGATCGTAACCTGAGATTTTGCATCCGGACGAAGATATTTCATCTCCTTTCCTTCCCTGCGGATAGCCGCCAATTCAATCAATAAAGCATGTGACAGATCCAACGAAATAGGCATCAAGTTATCAGTCTCATCGCAAGCATAGCCAAACATCATTCCCTGATCTCCGGCGCCCTGATTGTACGGATCGGAACGTTCTACTCCGCGATTAATGTCGGGCGACTGTCCATGTATGGCAGAAAAAATACCGCACGAATTTCCGTCAAACATATATTCGCTTTTGGTATAACCGATACGGTTGATTACATTCCGTGCAATGGTTTGTACGTCTACATGCGCACAGGTTTTTACCTCTCCCGCCAAGATGACTTGTCCGGTAGTAACAAGCGTTTCACACGCAACTTTGGAGTTTGGATCCTGTACTAAAAAATTATCAAGGATTGCATCGGATATTTGGTCGGCAACTTTGTCCGGATGTCCTTCCGATACCGATTCGGATGAAAAAAAGTATCCCATAGTAATTAATAATTAGTAATTAACAATTAATAAATATTATTTCTGGGAATGAATTTTGGCAGGTCAATATGTAAAAAGCAGAATTGTTTTTTAGCATTTTTTTCAGTGGTTGCAATCAGCCAAATCCATCCACATTTATCGTTGCAAAGGTACAAAAAATGAATTTACAAACCAAAAATAAATGCTAAAAAAATATTTCTTTTCATAAACGCTGAAAAGAGAATTAAACTACTTTGTATCTTTGTATAACACTTAAAAGTAGGATTTTGCCAAATAAACTGTCCGAACATAAGAAATTATTTATCAGAACATTGAGATAATCGAATGAAGTATAGAATAACTTGTTATACACTAATTTTATTTTCTCTTTTTTCCTGTAAAAAAAGAGAAGTATTTGAAGTAAGCGGGACAATAAAAGGAGCTGAAGGACAAATTCTGTTTTTGGAAAAAAACGGATTGGATGAACAAACTGCCGTCGACTCTGTCGTATTGCCTCTGACGGGGGATTTTAGGATGAGTGTCCCGATTCCTTCTAATCCCGAATTTTACAGGCTCCGCCTGGGAAAAAACCAGATACACTTGCTTGTTGAATCGAACGAAAGGATAACTATTTCCGCGTTCGCCGACTCCATGGCAAATTACCTTGTAACCGGTTCCGACGCAAATGTCCGGATAAGAGATCTTTTCAGAATAGTAAATGCAACAAACAGCAAGATCCGGGAAGAAATGGAATATTTCGAAGCGAATAAGACCATTATCCCCCAAGATTCCTTGTATTCTATTATTTATGAAATCGTGAGAGGTTACAAAAAACAGGTGAAACAAATTATTGTCGCAGATCCTAAATCTCCGGTCGCCTATTTTGCCCTGTTTCAGAAACTGATATACAATATTACTCCCTTTTCCCTTTCAGACAAGGAAGATTTAAGGTATTATGAGGCGGTATCGACTGCGTGGAATATTCACCACAAAAAATCATTGCGGACAAAACAATTACATAACTTGGTCACATACGGACAAGAATCCATACGAAAAGAAAACCTTGAGAAGTTAGCAGAAGAAAATTCAATTGGATATATCAATATCAATTTGCCGGATAAAAACAACAAGATGCGCTCACTTTCATCCTTGAGTGGAAAAATTATCCTGTTGGATTTTTGCTCTTACCTGCGTTTGACCCCTTATGATATTATAGACCTCCGGGACTTGTATACAAAGAACAACAAAAAGGGATTTGAAATCTATCAGGTCTCTTTCGATAAGGATGTTGCCTACTGGAAGCAGGCAACCGGAAAATTGCCCTGGATTTGTGTAAACGATTCGTCCCTCAGTACGGCAGTCACTTACAACGTAACCCAACTCCCTACTAATTACCTGATTAACAGGGAAGGAGACATCATAGGAAGAGACATACCTTTGGATGCCATCCGGGAATACCTCAAAAAAGTAACCAATTAAATCAAATACTGAGAACTGATCGACTCGTTTGCACGCATGCGACGAATTGTGTCTGCAAATAACGGTGCAATAGACAAGGTGCGCGCCTTTTTACAATCTTTATTAAACGGAATCGAATCAGTAAAGATAATCTCCGTCAAACCGGAATTATCGACTCTCGAACTTGCCGGATCGGACATCACAGGATGCGTAACCACAGCCCGGACTGATTTCGCCCCCTCCTTCAACATGATGTCGGCAGCAGTAGTCAACGTCCCCGCAGTATCCACCATATCGTCCAGAATGATAACGTTTTTATCCTTTACATCGCCGATAATAATCATTTCGCTCACTACATTCGCCTTCTCCCGGCTCTTGTGGCAAAGCACCATCGGACAACTGAGGTATTTCGAATAAGAATTGGCGCGCTTGGAACCACCTACGTCAGGCGATGCAATCACCAGATTTTCCAGTTCCAGCGACTGAATGTACGGCAAAAAAATGGAAGATGCATACAAGTGGTCTACCGGAACATCAAAAAATCCTTGAATCTGATCTGCGTGTAAATCCATTGTAATCAACCGGTCAATTCCCGCAACACCCAAAAGGTCAGCCACTAATTTAGCGCCGATAGCCACGCGCGGCTTATCCTTTCTGTCCTGCCTTGCCCAACCGAAATACGGGATGACCGCTATGATCTTATACGCAGAAGCTCGTTTTGCCGCGTCGATCATTAACAGGAGTTCCATCAGGTTATCCGCGTTCGGAAAGGTTGATTGAATCAAAAATACATACTCCCCGCGGATAGACTCTTCGTATGAAACTCCAAACTCTCCGTCGGCAAACTTTTGTATCTTTATATTACCAAGACAACAGCCTAAGCTGTTGCAAATTTCTTTTGCCAGATACTCCGTACTTGTACCGGCAAAAACCTTAAAAGGGGTACTACTATCCATACTGAAAATTGACTTCGAATATTTCATGCAAAGGTAATATATTTTTCATAGGAAATTAAAAACTGTTGAAAACTTCGTTGAAAAAAATATAAGTCAAAACTTATGCCCAATCCCTATGTTTGCCTCACTTACTGCAAATTTCTGATTAAGAGAATGTTCGTAACCAGCCATTAAGTAAAAAGACCGGTGAAATGTGTAGCGAATACCTCCTATGGCATTAAGAATAAACAAGGGATTGTGAATTTCAAATATTTTCGGATTTAAACCCACAAAAAGATCCACTTTTTTCTCCCTTTCCGATAATCCCGAATCGAACAGCCGGAATTGTACAATGGTCGGAAAGTTGGCACAAATACCGCTCTTAAGAGTATAGGTGAAATCATTTATTTCAAAATAATCGGAAAGATATATGTCTATCCTCAGTCCTGTCCGGAAAGAGACGAAATCGCTGAATTTCTTATTCTCGTACTCTACAAAACAGCCCAGATAAGCCCCATGCATGAAGGAACTACGGGTAAAAATATTTCCATAACCAAGCTGCTCGGAAATTCTGAAAACTCTTTCATTATTAAAGACAATCACCAGATTTTCCTCAGCAAACGGGTTTTCTATTTCCACTTCCGCCTTGTTTGTATGATTATTTTCCGATTCCGTCAGAATATATAAATGGTTTGGATCCTCTGCGCCGTACAAGAGAAAATTCCAGGCACATAATAAGATAATGGGTGCTAACTTTTTCATGCGAAAATTTTGATTATTGAAAAATGAACAAACGCTGCTACAAAGCCTCCGAAGGAGGCAAATGTGGATAACCCCGTGCAAGCGAAGCGCAGCTCGGGGTATGAACATCTACTGGAACAAGAACTACGAAGTAGTTCAACTCCTACGGAGTTGGTAGGGAGTGTACATCGCTTACCCCGAGCTGCGCTTCGTTTGCACGGGGTTATCCACATTTGCCTCCTTCGGACTTGAAGAAATATACTCATCATGATAAAATTTAGCCCATAGCACCTCAAAAAAAGAATTAAACGAACAGAAAACAATTTCCAGATAAACAGATTTTTGTATTATCTTGTTTCCTACTTGTAAAAATTATTATACATTTGTCTTTGTATGAAGCAGGAAGCACAACACAATTCATTCCGTACCGAAAAAGAAAACAACGCCCTCTTTAATTATACACGGCGGCGGTCGGATGAAATACAAATAGGAAATTTAACCATGGGCGGTCATCATCCCGTCCGGATACAATCTATGGCAAATACGGATACGAACGATACGGAATCGAGCGTAGAACAGTGTATCCGTATTGTGGATGCCGGAGGCGAACTGGTTCGTTTTACCGCTCAGGGAGTAAGGGAAGCCGCCAACCTGAAAAATATTCGCAAAAAACTGAGTGAGCGAGGTTACCATGTCTCATTGGTCGCTGATATCCACTTTAATCCGAAAGCCGCCGAAACAGCCGCTTTATACGTAGAAAAAGTCCGCATCAATCCCGGAAACTTTGTAGACAGCGTACATACAACTGGTCGTTTCGAATATACGGACGAAGAATACCGGGAGGAACTGGAAAAGATCAAAGCCAAACTACTCCCTTTTTTACAGATATGCAGGGAACATAAAACCGCCGTCCGGATTGGAGTAAACCACGGTTCACTCTCCGGCCGCATTTTAAGCCGCTACGGCGATACCTCAAAAGGAATGGTCGAATCGTGCATGGAATTTTTGCGTATCTGCAAAGAAGACAACTTCAACCATATCGTTATCTCAATAAAAGCCTCCAATACGGTCGTAATGGTTCAAACAGTTCGTCTGCTGGTTGCTGCTATGCAGGAAGAGGGAATGGCTTATCCATTGCACTTGGGAGTCACCGAAGCCGGAGACGGAGAGGACGGACGCATAAAATCGGCGGTTGGAATCGGCGCTTTGCTTGCCGGCGGGATTGGAGATACAATCCGGGTCTCTTTAAGCGAAGAGCCGGAATGCGAAATTCCGGTAGCCCGGAAGTTAGCAGAATATATTTCTTCCCGCGAGGGACACCCTCTTATTTCAGCAAAAGACAGCGGAAAAGTCTCTCCTTTCGTTTACAATAGAAGGAAAACACGTGCAGCCGGTATCGTAGGCGGCAATCACCAACCCGTAGTAATCGCTTCTTCACCGAAAATAAGCGGAGATTTACGTCCCGATTTTGTGTATGCCGGAAATAATATGGAGCTTATTCACGCCGCAGAAATAGAAAATTTACCGGTATTGGTCGACTATACGGCATGGCAGGCAACGAAAAACAGCTATCCTTTGTTTACCCTCGCCGAAGCGGATCGCATCCGGTTTGTCAATTCGGAGATCAAATTTCTGGAATTATCTTATTCCGACTGTACGGATGAATTGTTGAGTCAATTGGATGATTCTGTTGTTCTTATAATAAAAACCGCTCATATAAACGGCGTCGGCGAACAGTACGCTTTTTTGCATAAGTTGTTATCGTCGGAACGTAAAAATCCGGTCGTGTTGAAACGTACATATTGTGAATCCCAAATGGAAGATTTACAAATCATGGCAGGCGCCGATCTGGGTGTTTTTTTCATTGACGGCTTGGGCGACGGGATTTGGATTGAAAACGAAGCGGTAGCTTCCGAAAAGCTGCTTCCGGTCTCTTTCGGAATACTGCAAGCTTCGCGGGCGCGGGTAAGCAAAACCGAATTTATCTCTTGCCCCGGTTGTGGACGCACGTTGTTTGACTTGCAAAAAACAATTGCTAAAGTAAAAGAGAAAACATCTCACCTTAAAGGATTGAAAATCGGCATAATGGGCTGCATTGTAAACGGACCGGGCGAAATGGCTGACGCCGATTACGGCTATGTCGGTTCGGGCAAAGGGAAGGTGAATTTATACAAAGGCCAGACGTGCATCGAAAAACTAATCCCCGAAGAGCAAGCTGTTGAAAGGTTAATCCGGCTGATTAAGGAGAATGGGGATTGGAGAGAAAGAGCCTCTCCCCCAACCCCTCTCCACAAGAGAGGGGAGCGGAGCGTATCTCATTATTAGCTTAGTTAACCAGCATTTCCTTCTTGTTTAGTCACCCCTCTCTTGTGGAGAGGGGTTGGGGGAGAGGCTCTTAAAATTTTAAAAATGAACACATTACAACAAGAAATTGAAAAACTGTATTCCGAACAATTGACCGAATGGGCGCAATTCAAGGAACATGTTTTACAGCTGAATGATGTCGAAATACATTCGTATGATTTTGGGAACCATATAATAAAAACACAATACAACCCGGCAAGAATCGTTTCTTCCAACGCAAAGCTGGATGAGAAATCCATTGCTGCGCGGAAATGTTTCCTTTGTCCGGAAAATAGACCTGCCGTCCAACGGGAAGTCCGTTTAAATGAGCGATTTATTGCCTTGGTTAACCCGAATCCGGTTTTAAAGGGACACTTTACCATTCCTCTTATACAACACAAAAAACAGGAGATATTACCCTATTTGGGAGACATGCTGGATTTTGCCCGAATGCTTCCCGGTTATATTATTTTTTACAATGGTCCCAAGGCAGGTGCGTCGGCTCCCGACCATATACATTTTCAAGCCGTCAGGAAAGGACAACTCCCGCTCGAATCGGAATATCAAAAAATAGAAAAAAAGGTCTCGATTGAAGATTCCGATAGAAAAGTAAGCATATTGCAGGATTATGGTCGGCATTGCACGCTGATACAATCCTCCGACAAAGAAACCGTTCATTCTTTATTTCAACAAATGTATGCACAACTCCAATCGCTTTCCAATACCGCAGAAGAACCAATGATGAATGTCTTTACTTCGTATGAAAACGAACAGTGGAATTTGTTTATTTTTCCAAGAAAAGCACATCGCCCGTCTCAATTTTTTGCGGAAGGGGAAGATTATAAAATGATAAGTCCCGGGGCTATTGATATGGCGGGCGTTTTCGTTTTACCCCGGAAAGAAGATTTTGATTCGGTAGGTAAAGAAATTATATCGGATGTTTTTGATCAGGTATCGAGCCGACTGGTGGTGTTGTAGAGACGCGGCGCGCCACGTCTCTACCGGGAACCACAGACTATTACAACAACACTCTTAGCTGTTTGAACTATAGGTAATGCAAGACACTAAGCCGAACTCGGATGTTCCTAACTACAGTATCAAAGACAAGGAATATAATACCTCGGTTCCAACAGAATCAAACTATTTATTCTTTCACAATCTTACTCACTGCCGAAGCCTTATCTGTATAAACTTTAAGCAAATAAACGCCCCGCGGTAAAGCTGATATGGATATTTTTCCGGTAAAGTTGTTTTCTAATTTTATCAAAACACCTGTTAGTGAATAAATTTCAACTTTTTCTATCTGTGAATCCGACTCTATGAAAATTTCGTTTTGCGCAGGATTTGGGAAAATTTTCAATTGATTGGCAAGTACATTGTCAATGCCGACTTTACCAATTACTTCTAAAACTCCATTAATAAGCGTATATTGATAGTTGTTATCCAATCCGTCTGAAAGTTCAATAGGATAAAAACCTGCAGGCGAATTGATATCCGCCGCACAGAAAATTATCGGCAAAATAGCTAACACATTCTCGTTTTCATCGTTTCTAAAACCATTATAAGTAAGCGTAAATTCAGGATTAGCTTCACCCACATGGCGAGTTTTATCTTCGGCGGTGATTTTGAGCGGGGCTTGAGTTACAGTAAGTGTTTGGGATACAGATGTTGCTACCAAATAATCGCAATTGCCGCTTTGCGAAGCGGTAATGGTTGCCGTGCCTGCTCCTTTAATGGTCAATATGTTGCCAGATACTGTAGCAACATTCTCATTCGACGAATGATAACTGATTGTCAAGCCTGCGCTTGTTGCTTGTGGTAATGTTATCGGTTCATCTCCGTAGATTTTTGTTGCTAATGTTGGGAAAGTTATTGTTTGCGATAGGTTGTTGTTAATCGCTGTAAATGTAAACTCAGAGCCGTAAGTTGTTCCGCTTGCACTTTTTGCATAAGCGCGGAACTGATAAGTGGCGCTTGCAGTCAAGTTGGTCAGATTGCCGTCGGATATTTGCCAATCTGACGTTCCGGATACTCTGTACTCAAAACCTTGTTCTGTAATTGTTTCCGTTCCTGCTGTTACCGACTTGTTCAATGTTGCCGAACTACATGTCACATTTGTAGCAGCTTGCGTTACAACTGTCGGGGCGAGTATTTGCAATGTTGTAAATGTCAATACTCTGCCATTAAATGTACCCAAATCTGTAATCGCATAAGCATAAAATTTATATTGCGTATTTGGGCTGAGTCCTGTCAAACTGCCGTCTGAGCTTGTTTGCCAAGTAGCGGCAGACATTTCTTTGTATTTAAATCCTTGCGATGTAACGGCGGCTCCATTAGCGGTTATGGTTTTATTAAGCGTAGCCGAGTTCTGAGTGATACTCGTAGCTGCCGATGTCGTAACCGTTGGGTCGGTAGCGCATTTTGTTGTGAATGATATCGTTGGACTGCTTGCACGCTCACCACATTCAGCTGTCGTCTGAATTGTAACATTGTATGTACTGCACGGAGAAAACAAACTATTATAATTGACATTATAAGTAGTATTTGAAGTTCTGAAAAACATGAAACCACCATAAACAACATTGTATTCTACAGCGCCGTCAACAGCATCCCAACTAAAAGTAGCGCCGTTATCTATTGGTGTTGAAACAACAATATTAGTCGGAGCAGAAATATCGCAAGCCGGAGTTTTAAATGTTAGCGTACTGCCGTGAAAAGTATTCGACGCCGTAGTAGCATAGACATAGAATTGATATTGTGTATTTAAATCTAAACCGGTTAAAATTCCGTTTGCACTTGTAAGCCAATCAGTAGAACCTGTTGCTCTATACCTGAATCCTTCTTCAATAACCGGGTCGGAAGCCGGAGTAACGGTTTTATTCAATGTTGCCGTAGTTGTAGTTATATTGGTAGCAGCCAAAGTTACAACAGCCGGGTCGGTAGTTGGGCAAAATGTGAAAAATGACGAAGTATAACTGGCGCTTACATCCCCACATTCACTTACTGCCCTAATATTGAATTGGTAATTAGTGCATGTTGACGGAAACATATTTTCGCCGAAATTACCAATAGTGTAAGTTGTGTTTGGGGTTGTATAATAGCTGGGAGCCCCCCCTATTCTATAACTTGTTGCATTGGGAACTGCATCCCAACTGAAAGTAGCGCCACGAGCTATTGGATTTGAAACAACAACATTGGTTGGCGCAGAAATATCGCAAGCCGGATTAAATGTCAACGTTCTGCCGTGAAAAGTATTCGATGCTGTAGTGGCATAGGCATAGAACTGATATTGTGTATCTGAATTTAAACCGGTTAAAATTCCGGTTGTACTTGTAAGCCAATCAGTAGAACCTACTATTCTATACCTGAATCCTTCTTCAATAATCGGATCAGAAGCCGGTGTAACGGTTTTATTCAATGTTGCCGTAGTTGTAGTTGTATTGGTAGCAGCCAAAGTTGTAACGATAGGATCTGTTGTGGGGCAAAATGTACGAAATGTTGATGTATAAATGTCGCCTACATCTCCACATTCATTTACTGACCGAATAGAAAATGGATATTCGGTACATTGTTCAGGAAACCAACCGGAATTATTCACAGTGTAAAAAGTGTTTGAGGTAGTATTGTAAGACCCCGTAGGATTTATTACCCGGTATGTTGTCACGTCCGAAACCGCATTCCAACTGAAAGTAGCGCCGTTATTTGTTGGGTTTGAAGCGATAACATTGGTTGGCGGAGCGGGTGAATTTACTATCCTATCGCTGTAATAAGCAACAACATGTTTAACTTCCCTTAAACTTCGAGCTGCATCAGCTTGAGTAGGGTCGCCTGTGGCTCCTCCATCATAAACTACACTTGGATTTGAAAAATATGGAACAGGATATGCGTGAATTCCATCTGCATAATTACTACCATTCCAATAACACATGACCGAACCTTTTTTTCGTGTATTTTGTCCACCGTAGTTATTAACGTAAGTATTTCCATTCCAAGTCCAACCAAATGAATAGTCAAAAATTCCTAATCCTTTATCGATCATTGTTGCTCCATGTCCCAAGCCCATATTATGCCCTATTTCGTGTGCGGAAAGAGGAAAGTTATTATCAACAACCGCTGTAACCTGACAAACCGAAAATCCGGAACTGTAGCTTCCTGTTGTTCCACCGCCAAGGAAAGCAATGCCGCCCACATCATCCTCGATAGTTAGTAATTGTACCAAATCAGCATTGTACTGTTTGCGAAGCGCGTGAACATCGTCCATATAGCCGTCCGAAGGATCTCGTAAACGATAAAGCGTAGCTCGCGTATCGTAAGGTACAGGCTCAGTATAATCCACTTGCGCAGAATGAGCAAGCTGCAATGTGATACCTGTCTGACTATTGCTGAAACAAGTATTACTAAAAGCCATCATTGTTGCGATAACAGAATTTATACCGCCGCGCTGACTTACAAATGTCGTCGATGCAGCCGCAGGAGTATAAACAACCAGTAAATCAACCACAGCGGGCACATCCGGATTCTGTCCCGCAATCGGACCGCAATTTGTCGCCGGATCATTCATTGGATCATCCATTAACTGCGGATCATTTTGAATGTTTCCGTCATTGGTCAACTCAATGATTTTAGTTTCATTTTGCTGAATGGGAATGGGTACGGCATCATTTTTTAAATCAGGAAATTCAATCTTGCTTTTATCTATCTCAATAAGATAGCTGTTCGAATTGGTGTCAAATCGGCTTCCAAAACTCTGACCAAGTTCGTAAATCGACACGGTAACAAGTGATTTGCCTTCTGCACTTGTTGTAATAATGGCAAAAGAATACGGATAATCGGGCAACTTCAATGTGAGCGTAAAATTACCGTTCACATCAGTAACAATGTCGCTTACCGTAGCTGTGTAACTTTTGCCTTCGAATAGTTGCAAAGTGACAATGTCATCCACCGATACACTCTTTGCACTTTGCAGAGCAGGATTAATAGCAAAGGTGCGGGAGGCTTTTGCCTCAATTAAAAATTCTTGCGGAATAACATCTACCGATACAGATGCTGCTCTGAACATAGAGGCTGCATTTTCATCATTCAAATTAATAACTCGCTGTGCCCAAATGTTCATTGACACGCATACTAGCGTCAGAAAAAACAATACTCTTTTCATATAAAATCTATTTTTTGTAGTTTAAAAAATTGCGACATAAAAAACTATAGAATTGTGTTTGTTCGGGCATTACATTATTTTCCAACAAACGATTTCTAAACAATTCCAACAGCGTAGATTTACCTGAACGCCGTAAGCCTGTTACTACTTTGATAGTATCTTTGTCTTTGTATGACAAAAGTTTATCAAGATATTCCTTTCTTTCGATTAAATTTTTCATATAGCATATATGTTATTTATTCATCGTTTTTTATTATGATAATATTGTAACGCATTTAATAAAAATTGTCTTTGCTTCTTTGTTAAAGCGCCGCCAAAGTTAATTTCATTTGTCAATTTGCCATGATAATTTTTCACTGTTTTTTCTGCTAATTTTATAGTTATGAATGTTTCCGGCTTTTTTGAGACTTTGATTGTTTTCGCATAAATTTTTACTACTGAATTCCATTCAAACATTTCCTTTGTTGCTCCCAAAACACCTTGTTTTCTATATATATAACTTTCTTTTCCAATTCCAATTCCAATTTCAACTTTATCTAATAGAAATATTGAGCCGAAGACCGCAAACAGTAAAAAAAAGAATAAAACGAATATACCCGCAAATACATAGCCTATGCTGAATCCCTCGCTATTAAAGAAAACGATAAATATTGCGAAAAAGAAACAAATTATCGCAGGAATAAACAATAAAAGACCCTTTACTATACTACGCGCCACAGCTCCGATAATTACTCCATCCCGCTTCTCATGTATCCATGTTTTTCGGGGTTGATAATGTCCGGTAAATCTCGTAGTTTCTTGTTTTTCAGCATCAGTATCAGGAACGATAAAGAAATCGGTAAAATTAAATTCTTTTTGACATACTGTACAAAAAGCATAATCTTCTTCAGGAATCATGTTTTCATCCTCAATTTCATGATTACAGACCGGACATGTTGTTTTTATTGTTTTCATTCGTTTTTTATTGCGCCAATACAATTTTGACAATACAAAATACGTATATATTTTATCTATTTACTTTTGCAAAAATAATCAAAAAACAATCTTTTCAAAATAAAAGAATTTTTGCGTTTTGTTCAAGTTTTCAACTTGGACGTTTTTATTGTCGGTCGGCAATATTTTTCTATTGCCACATCTGTTCCTGTTGCCAATTTTTAGGAAACCCCATTTCTTTTTCTTGCATCATCGGGCATGTTTTCATCAAATTAATCAGGCTGTTTTTTAAACTGTGCTTGGGGCTGATAATATTCAGCACATACAAAATGCAACAAAGATAGGCGTATGTTTTATTGTTGTGTATCTGCTTGTTATCAACAAAGGTACACAGTGTTTTGCGAGGCAATGTGATTTTCGGTAGTCGTCTGTTCCATAGGCGACCATGATGGGCGCAAATATTCCGTATCACGCTGAAACAATGCATCCAATTTGTAAGTACATCAACATCTTTCAACCCAAAATGCACAGTAATTTTATCTTTACATTTTTCTTTTTTTAAGTTTGAAAACATTTTTGATAACAATCCTATACTGCTCACTTCGAGCGACATCCAGCATGGCGGTTCTTTCGGGTCGTCGTAAGTCTCTTTATAGTGCTTAATAAATGTTTCGTTGCTACGGTCAATTTCCTTTTGTAGCGAAGCAATTTGCTCAGCAAAATAAACAGCATTGTTATACAGTTCAGGCTTCAAATGCCAAAAACCGCCATATGTCAATGAATAATGATAAATAATCTGTGTTCTGAGCGCTACTTCAATTTTTTCAATTGCATTGAAAATCAACAAACGCAATCGTCTGTCAAAAACATAGAGTTTTATGATATCTTCAAAATTTACTTTTTGAATAAAAGGATGGTTGGGATTATCATTATCCTGAAAAGGATATGTGTATGCCCTGAGTCGGTAATAACTGATATTGGAAAGATAATTTGCCGCCTTTTTTTCGTCAAGGAAATGCAGCCTTCTGTTTTTCAGTTTTTCTATTTGTTCCGGAATAGAAACGGGCAATTTAGTATATTTTCTCATATTAATAATTATCTGATAGCCAAAAGAATACTCTATAAAAAATCGAAAACCCGCCAAAGTGTGCATCGTTGAGAGGCATGGCAGGTATTATTGGCTACAAATGTAATATATATTTTGGGTATAACAAGATTTTTTACATTTTTTATTTGTTAATTTCCCAAAAACTATTTAAGGAGCTATTATTTTACTTCTCTTTTAATAGTATGTTTAATTTTCACAGCCGAAAACAAGCTAATTTCAAAACTTGTTTCTGTAGCTGTAGTTTGCAATTCCTTTGTAACCATATCCGACAATATTTCGCTGCTTTTCTGCATTACAACAGCCTGCTTTTGTGTATCGTCGGGTGATTTAACAAGTTCGGCAACCATATTGGACAGTTCGCGCATCTTAGCAAATGCCTCTACTATGGCAATGGTTGTGTCGGATGCTTTTTCGCTCTTCAAAATGGTGGCGAGCATATACAAGCCTTTTTCGGCAAAGGCTTTGGGTAAAACAGTAGAATGTTTCAGATTTTCGAACCGGTGAAAATTTTTCACCAGTTCCGATTTTTCGGCTTCGGATACAGGAAAAATATATCCGTCAGGGAATTTATGAGGGTTGTTTTTAACAGCCCTGTTTATATCCTTCGTTTCCACGCCATATAGCCACGCCACATCACTGTCCAAAAGTACATTTTTGTTTTGGATTGTAATGATTTTATCCTGCACATCATTGAGCGTTATTTCGCCCTTGTGTATTTTCTGAATTTCAGTAGACATATTTTTAGTTATTATGATTTAAATTTCTTAACGCTGTTTTTTGTCATTTATTTTTCCAAGTTCCGAAACTTTGTTTAGAAGCGGAGTACAAGTTGCCCTTCGCTGAATTTGAACGAGGGCATACTTACGCGATTTATGTGACGGAGGTAAAAATTTTCCTTTTTTATTTGACAATTAAAAAATATTGCGTACTTTTGTGGTGTAGAGTTCTTGTAATTCTACAAAGCCCCCCTTAGATGAAAAATGCTAAGGCTGACCCCTCAAAGGAAGAGGGGTTTATTTTTTTAACGGTTAAAACAATGGAAAACAAAACACAAAAAGTTATCGTGTATGTAGATGGCTTCAATTTCTACTATGGTTTGAAATCAAAAGGTTGGAAAAAATACTATTGGTTGGATATAGTATCATTTTTTGAATGTCTGCTTAAACCCTATCAAGAATTAGTAGAGGTTAATTATTTTTCTGCTTGTCCCACTGATGTAAGAAAAAGCGAAAGACAAAGCAAATTCTTTTCTGCCAACAAGACAAACAGCAAATTCAAACTTCACTTGGGCAAGTACCTGAAAAAAGAGATAAAGTGCAAATATTGCAACCAAATTATCCATACTTTTGAAGAAAAAGAAACCGATGTACGGATTGCCACACAAATACTTTTTGATGCGGTTAACAAACGTTGCGATATTTCCGTCATTTGTTCTGCCGACAGTGATTTGATACCGCCCATTGAGAAAATAAAGGAATTTGACCATTACCACAAAGTTTTTGTATACTTTCCTCCCGACCGTTTTTCATCAAATCTTCACTCGCTTGCTAATGCGACAAAAAGATTAGACGGAGCTAAGGCAATATTCGAGCAATGTGTTTTTCCTGACAAAGTAGTTGCCCCAAATGGCTACGAAATAGAAAGACCTAATAAGTGGCAATAGGAATTTGAAGGGATTGAAATAATTAATTCAAGTTTTCAACTTGGACGTTTTTATTGCTTGTATCCGGCGTTTAAGTTACCCTTCGCTAAACTTGAACGAGGGTATACTTGCACGATTTAAGGTCTAACTTTTTTCTGTATTTGTTTTTAGAATTAAAAACTAATTTCCTCATATGCTAATGAATAGTTTGTAATATCAGGAAAAAATTGATAAATTTTTACGTTAGGCAAATTCTTTATACAATAATTAATCAATTCTTCTTTGTCTTTTTGAGAAATTTGACATCCCAATCTAATAGCATCTATAGCATCTTCTTCAATCTCTACATAATGAATATCACTTTCTCCAACACTGAAATTGGGAATGTGTTTTTTATATTTTATGAATCTCCATTCTCTTTCATAATTCCAACACTCTGCTTTTGAACAAAACAGGTCATATTGCCATTGTTTGCCTAATGTTGTGCTGTCTGCTTGTTCGTCTGTATCAAAGATTGATTGCCTTGCATTTGAATAACGAACAGGATAAAAATTATTTCCACCCCATATATCTATTGATGTTTTGAAAGAAATTACAATTCCTGTGTGTTGTCCTCCATAATGCCCCCACATTAGTATATTGTCATGCATTTCTGAAAAACAAGCTAATCTCACATTTTCCAAGAAACCCAAATAATGTTTGATAGGACCTATTTGTCTGGGCCAAAAGAAGACTTCCTCTTTGTTCCTTTTTTCCAAGTGTTGAATTAAATCACGAATTTTGGATGTGCATTTTGAAATCAAATCTTTCGAATATTTTGATTGTGGCAAAAATTCAAAAGGGTCATTGAATCCTTTAAAAGAAGATAATATTAATTTCGAGGATTTTATTAGTTTAAACCCATTTTCAAATGTAAAGTAACGATGAAGACTTTCTGGTATATACATATGTTATATTTGTTTGTTTATTTTTGCAAAAATAATCATAAAACAATCCTTTCAAATAAAACACGTTGATTTTTTCATCATTAAACATCCATTCCCCACCCATAACCCACTCATTTTTCAAAAAATGCAAAACAGACTAAATTTTTCCAAAAAAACTATTGCCCATCTCAAAATAACTCCCTATCTTTGCCCCCTCTTTCGCAAAAGAGTATCAGTAAGTAATTAAAAACAAAAAGGATTAAAAATTAGTAAACAATGCCTACAATTCAGCAATTAGTTAGAAAAGGAAGGGCGAGCCAGACAGACAAAAGTAAATCTCCGGCGTTGGACTCATGTCCGCAGAGACGCGGTGTTTGTGTGAGAGTATACACTACCACACCAAAGAAACCGAACTCTGCCATGCGTAAAGTCGCGAGAGTACGTTTGACGAATCAAAAAGAGGTCAATGCTTACATTCCGGGTGAAGGACACAACCTGCAGGAACACTCAATCGTGCTTGTGCGCGGCGGACGTGTGAAAGACCTTCCGGGTGTTCGTTACCACGTTGTACGCGGGACTCTTGACACTGCCGGCGTGAATGGCCGTACCCAACGTCGCTCCAAATATGGCGCAAAACGTCCTAAACCGGGTCAAGCAGTAAAAGGCGCTCCGGTAAAAGGTAAGAAGAAATAATTCTAACCGTTAAAGAGATTTTTTTAATTAAGTAAAAACGCAGTTTGAGTTTTACTGGTAGCAGATGAAGGTTGAGTAAATGGTTAAGAGAAACCGTTGAAGACAGACAAAAACAAGCAGCCAAAACAAAAACAGAATTTTTTAAGAAAAATGAGAAAAGCAAAACCTAAAAAACGGGTGATTTTACCAGACCCGGTTTTTAATGAAGTTGTGGTTACCCGTTTCGTAAACCACTTGATGTACGACGGAAAGAAAAGTATCTCGTTCGGTATTTTCTATTCAGCGCTCGATTACGTAAAAACAAAACTTCCGAACGAAGGCAAAACCCCTCTCGAAATCTGGAAGAAAGCTTTAGATAACATTACCCCTCAAGTAGAAGTGAAGTCTCGCCGTGTGGGCGGCGCCACATTTCAAGTCCCAATGGAAATACGTCCCGAAAGAAAGGAGTCTATCTCAATGAAGAACCTTATCATTTACTCTCGCAGGAGGGGCGGACGTTCTATGGCTGAGAAATTAGCGGCAGAAATTGCAGACGCATTTAACAACCAAGGCGGTGCATACAAACGCAAGGAAGATATGCACAAAATGGCAGAAGCAAACCGTGCTTTCGCTCATTTCAGATTCTAATTAAAGCAATATTTTTTAAAAATACATGGCTAAAGATTTACACTATACGAGAAATATCGGTATCATGGCTCACATTGATGCCGGTAAGACCACTACCTCCGAACGTATCCTGTTCTATACCGGGTTAACCCACCGAATCGGCGAAGTACACGACGGCGCCGCTACGATGGACTGGATGGAACAAGAGCAGGAAAGAGGGATTACTATTACATCAGCGGCAACTACTACCCGCTGGAATTATGCCGGAAACCAATACAAAATCAACCTTATTGACACCCCGGGACACGTAGACTTTACCGTTGAGGTCGAACGTTCATTGCGTATCCTCGACGGCGCTGTTGCCGCATTCTGTGCAGTAGGAGGAGTAGAACCTCAATCCGAAACCGTATGGCGTCAAGCCGATAAATATAACGTACCTCGCCTCTGTTACGTAAACAAAATGGACCGTGCAGGGGCAAATTTCTTTGACGTAGCAAGACAAATTAAAGAGATATTGGGCGCCAACCCATGTCCAATCCAAATTCCAATCGGAGCCGAAGAAACATTCAAAGGAGTAGTTGACTTGGTGACAATGAAAGCTATCGTTTGGCACAATGAAGCAATGGGCGCCGAATACGATGTGCAGGATATTCCTGCAAACCTATTGGACGAAGCCCGTGAGTGGCGCGACAAAATGCTGGAAAAAATTGCCGAGTGCGACGATGTGTTGATGGAAAAATATTTTGACGACCCGTCTACCATTACCGAAGACGAAATCAGAATAGCTATCCGCAAAGGAACACTCTCCATGGCAATCAACCCAATGATTTGCGGCTCTTCATTCAAAAACAAAGGAGTTCAAACCATGTTGGACGCCGTATGCTCATATCTTCCTTCCCCGTTGGATACTCCTGAAATCGTAGGAAACGATATTGATGACCCAGAAAAAGAGATTATCAGACATCCGGACGAATCCGAACCCCTTTGTGCATTAGCATTTAAGATTGCAACAGACCCTTATGTAGGTCGTTTGTGCTTCTTCCGCGTGTATTCCGGAAAAATACCTGCCGGCTCGTATGTTTATAATTCACGTTCCAATAAAAAAGAGCGTATCTCGCGCATCTTCCAGATGCACTCGAACAAGCAAAATCCGGTAGAAGAAATTGCTGCCGGCGATATAGGCGCTGGTGTTGGATTCAAAGACATTCGTACCGGAGATACTTTGTGCGATGAAACCCACAAGATTGTATTGGAATCTATGGATTTCCCTGATCCGGTTATCGGTATTGCCATTGAGCCTAAAACGCAAAAAGACATTGACAAATTAGGAAACGGCTTGTCAAAATTGGCAGAAGAAGACCCTACATTCACAGTTAAAACAGACGAACAATCAGGTCAAACCGTTATTTCCGGAATGGGCGAGCTCCACCTGGAAATCATCATCGACCGTTTAAGACGCGAGTTCAAAGTAGAATGTAACCAAGGACGTCCGCAAGTAAACTACAAAGAAGCGATTACAAGAACCGTCGACCACCGCGAAGTATACAAAAAACAAACCGGAGGTCGTGGTAAATACGCTGATATTATTGTTAAAGTCGGTCCGGTTGACGAAGGTTTCGAAGGCGCCTTACAATTTGTCGACGAAGTAAAAGGAGGCAACATCCCGAAAGAATACATCCCTTCCGTACAAAAAGGATTTACTTCCGCCATGAAAAACGGCATATTAGCAGGTTTCCCGCTGGAACACCTGAAAGTATCATTGATAGACGGTTCATACCACCCGGTCGACTCCGACCAGTTATCTTTTGAAATTTGTGCAAACCTTGCATTCAAAGAAGCTTGTGCAAAAGCAAAACCGGTTTTGATGGAGCCTATCATGAAGCTTGAAATCGTAACCCCGGAAGAAAACATGGGAGATGTAATCGGTGACTTGAACAAACGCCGCGGACAAGTAGAAGGAATGGAATCAAGCCGCTCGGGCGCCCGCATTGTAAAAGCAAGAGTGCCGCTGTCCGAAATGTTCGGATACGTAACCGCATTGCGTACAATCACTTCCGGTCGTGCCACTTCATCCATGGAGTTCTCTCACTATGCCGAAGTTTCGACTTCAATTGCAAAGCAAGTAGTTACAGAAGCCAAAGGCAAAGTAGAATTATTGTAAAAACAGATAACGCGGATTAGCGAATGACTCTTAATCCAACTTATCACTTTATAACTTATCACTTATAACTAAAAAGACAATGAGTCAAAAAATTAGAATTAAATTAAAATCTTACGACCACAACTTGGTTGACAAGTCAGCCGAGAAAATCGTGAAAACAGTAAAAGCTACGGGCGCAGTAGTAAGCGGACCCATTCCGCTCCCGACACACAAACGTATCTTTACCGTCAACCGTTCCACTTTTGTGAACAAAAAGGCAAGAGAGCAATTCCAATTGTCTGCATTCAAAAGACTGATTGACATTTACAGCTCTACCGCCAAAACAGTAGACGCTCTCATGAAGTTAGAATTACCAAGCGGTGTGGAAGTAGAAATCAAAGTGTAAGCGACTTAAAACGGTTTCTATCGTTTTAAGACAAATAAATAACAAATAAATTATTAATTGAAATGCCAGGATTATTAGGAAAAAAAATCGGAATGACATCCGTTTTCAGTGCCGATGGAAAAAACGTTCCATGCACTGTTATCGAAGTAGGTCCTTGTGTTGTTACCCAAGTAAAAACCGTTGAAACAGACGGTTACGAAGCTATCCAAATCGGTTTCCAGGAAAAGAAGGAAAAAAACACCCCAAAAGCCGAATTAGGACACTTCAAAAAAGCAAGTACAACACCAAAGAGACACTTGGCCGAGTTCAGCGAATTTGAAACCCCATACAAATTGGGCGATGTAATCACAGTAGACAGCCTCTTTGCAGAAGCAATGTTTATCGACGTGGTTGGCACTTCCAAAGGAAAAGGTTTTCAAGGCGTAGTAAAACGCCACGGATTTGGCGGAGTTCAACAAGCAACTCACGGTCAGCACAACCGTATGAGAGCGCCGGGTTCTATCGGAGCCTCCTCATACCCTTCAAAAGTATTCAAAGGAATGAGAATGGCCGGACGTACAGGAGGTGAATCTGTCACAGTACAAAATCTCCAAGTGTTAAAAGTTATTCCCGAAAGCAATCTTTTAGTCATAAAAGGTTCCGTACCGGGAGCTAAAGGTTCAATCGTAATTGTAAATAAATAATGGAACTGAGTGTATACAATATAAAAGGAGAAGATACCGGCAGAAAAGTTACCCTGAGTGACTCCATATTCGGTATTGAGCCTAACGACCACGCCATTTATCTGGATGTAAAACAATACATGGCTAACAAACGTCAAGGGACCCACAAATCGAAAGAAAGAAATGAAGTCTCAGGAAGTACCAAGAAATTGGGTCGTCAAAAAGGCGGAGGCGGCGCTCGTCGCGGAGATGTTAAATCACCGGTATTAGTAGGAGGCGGACGTGTTTTTGGACCGGTTCCTCGTGATTATAGCTTCAAACTGAACAAAAAAGTAAAACAATTGGCGCGTAAATCGGCTTTCGCTTACAAAGCTAAAAATGACGCGATTATCGTTGTCGAAAACTTTGCATTTGAAGCTCCGAAAACAAAGGAATACGTTGACATGACAAATAATTTAAAAATTTCTGATAAGAAATCTTTGATAATTTTGGCAGAAACAAATAAAAACGTATATTTGTCGGCTCGTAATTTGCAGAACAGTAAAGTTGTAACTACTTCTGAAATAAATACATACAGAATCTTAGATGCAAAAGTTATTGTTCTTACAGAAGGTGCGTTGGTAAATATTCAAGAAAACTTAAAAGCATAAGGAGGTTTAAAAGATGAGTATCATAATAAAACCCATAGTAACAGAAAAGATGACCCAGATGGGAGAAAAGTATTCCCGTTATGGCTTTCGCGTTTCTCCTGATGCCAACAAACTGGAAATTAAAAAAGCCGTTGAAGATATGTATAACGTGACCGTAGAATCCGTAAATACCATGCAGGTGGAAGGAAAAAACAAAAGCCGTTATACAAAATCGGGAATTATCAAAGGGACGACCGTTTCATACAAAAAAGCAATCGTAACCCTGAAAAAAGGCGAAGTAATAGATTTTTATAGCAATATTTAATAAATAAAAATGGCTGTTCGTAAATTCAAGCCCACAACACCGGGGCAGAGACACAAGATTATTGGCGCATTCGAGACAATTACCGCGAGTGCACCAGAGAAATCTCTTGTAAGAGGCCTTACCAAATCCGGAGGACGCAACCATGTCGGTAAAATGACCATGCGTTACCTCGGAGGCGGACACAAGAGAAAGTACAGAGTAATTGACTTCAAAAGAGAGAAGGACGGTGTTCCGGCAACAGTAAAAACAATCGAATACGACCCGAATCGTTCGGCTCGCATCGCTTTGCTCTTTTATGCTGACGGAGAAAAACGTTACATTCTTGCACCAAACGGATTGCAAGTAGGTCAAAAATTAATGTCAGGCGCTGACGCAGCTCCCGAAATCGGAAACTGTTTGCCATTGGCAAATATTCCGCTCGGAACAGTAGTTCACAACTTGGAATTACGTCCCGGACAAGGAGCCGCTTTAGTTCGTTCGGCTGGTACATTTGCACAATTGACTTCGAGAGAAGGAAAATATGCAATTGTCAAATTACCTTCTGGTGAGACTAGAATGATACTTTGTACTTGTAAGGCAACTGTAGGAACCGTAGGAAACTCCGACCACGCACTCGAACGCTCCGGTAAAGCCGGTCGCTCACGCTGGTTAGGTCGTCGCCCACGCACCCGCGCAGTAGTAATGAACCCTGTAGACCACCCAATGGGCGGTGGAGAAGGAAGAGCTTCAGGAGGTCATCCACGCTCTCGTAAAGGCTTGTTAGCTAAAGGCTACAAAACAAGAGCTCCTAAAAAGGCTTCAAGTAAGTACATTATAGAAAAAAGGAAAAAGTAATTTGATTAAAAGATAAAATTATGAGTCGTTCACTAAAAAAAGGACCATACATCAACGTAAAGCTCGAAAAGAAAGTGCTCGCAATGAACGAAGGCGGTAAAAAATCCGTCATCAAAACATGGGCAAGAGCTTCGATGATATCACCTGACTTTGTAGGACATACAATAGCAGTCCACAACGGAAACAAATTTATTCCTGTGTACATTACTGAGAACATGGTGGGTCATAAACTTGGCGAGTTCTCTTTGACGCGTACCTTCAGAGGTCACGCAGGCAACAAGAAAAAATAATCCGTGTATAACAAGAAATTAAAAAAGTTCAAATAAAAATGGGTGCAAGAAAACAAAAATCAGCAGAAGCAAGAAAAGAAGCCTTAAAGTCTCTTTACTTCGCTAAGTTGAATGATGTCCCTACCTCGCCGCGAAAAATGCGTCTGCTTGCAGATATGATACGCGGAATGGAAGCATACAGAGCCCTCAGCGTATTGAAGTTTTCCACAAAAGAAGCTTCCATCCGCCTGGAAAAACTCCTACGCTCTGCTATCGCCAACTGGGAACAGAAGAATGAAAGAAAAGCCGACAATGGAGAGTTATTCGTAAGCGCAGTTTACGTTGATTCCGCACGTATGCTCAAAAGATTACGTCCGGCTCCACAAGGAAGAGGTTACAGAATACGCAAACGCTCTAACCACGTTACCTTGTTCGTCGACAGTAAAAACAAACAAGAAGTAGAAGTAGCAGATAGTACAAATTCAAACGATAACCAAAATTAATTGCTAGATGGGACAGAAAGTAAATCCGATAAGTAACCGTTTAGGGATCATCAAAGGTTGGGATTCCAATTGGTATGGTGGAAAGAATTACGGCGATACTATCTTGGAAGATGCAAAAATCAGAAAATATCTGAATGCCCGTCTTGCAAAAGCAAGTGTTTCAAGAATTGTTATCGAACGTACGCTCAAACTTGTCACAATCACCGTATGCACAGCCCGTCCGGGTATCATCATTGGAAAAGGCGGACAAGAGGTTGACAAGCTAAAAGAAGAATTGAAGAAAATTACCGACAAAGAAGTCCAAATCAACATCTTTGAGGTAAAAAGACCCGAACTCGACGCTGTGATCGTTGCTAACAACATCGCCCGTCAGGTAGAAGGTAAAATCGCTTACCGTCGCGCAGTAAAGATGGCTATCGCCTCAACGATGCGCATGGGAGCGGAGGGAATAAAAGTTCAGGTATCAGGTCGTCTGAACGGAGCCGAAATGGCGCGTTCGGAAATGTATAAAGAAGGAAGAACCCCTTTGCATACTTTCAGGTCAGATATTGACTACGCTCTCGGAGAAGCCCTGACAAAGGT
>Ga0123353_10000317_pt1 | contig 59622 bp, 40 predicted proteins | sample TergutLab28metaG_3_FD_92763 | JGI IMG/M metagenome (GOLD analysis project Ga0123353, IMG submission 92763) | Labiotermes labralis P3 segment gut microbial communities from Petit-Saut dam, French Guiana - Lab288 P3 | ecosystem: Host-associated > Arthropoda: Insects > Digestive system > Gut ... | reverse complement strand
CCGACTTTTACACATTTATTCGATATAAAACCATCTAATGCCTTGATTAATCATAAGGTACGAGTTGTATTTGTAAACGTAATATAGTTATGATACGGCAGTTATATTTTCTTTAACAGCTGACCCAAAGTCACCAATAAACTATCATTCCAAAATACGGTTTCTGCGTCAGAATGTCAAATCATTATAACCAACGTAAATTTTATCTGTTTATATTGATTTTATACTCAGCATATTCTATAATTTAGTAATGTCCGTAATATTATATTTAGAGAAGCAAATACTCCCGCGAGGGTTTTCATAGGAAAAAGAGAGATATGAGCAGCGATAAACCGCAGGACGCGCCGGTAAGTTTTGATGAGACATTTGCCGAACCTATTGGGCAGCTTAAGGCTGACCCGCAGGATAAAAGGGCTATAGGCAGAATATGTTCCTCTTATTGGAGCTGGCTTAGCGACAGCATCGGTATTCTTATCCGCGCCAAAGCGGACATTGCGCCTTTTTTAGAGAAAAACAGCGATCTTATAAATTTTGGCGTACATCCTGAGCTTGTTGACGCGGCTAAAACTAAAGCCGCCATTGCAGACGGCAACACCGACAGCAGCCGCATAAAGGTGAGAACCGCAACCCAGTGGTTAAGCGATGTAGTGGATAAAATCAGAGAGGGCGAAGAGCAGGGGCATCTGCACAGAGATATAAAAACGGTCGAAGATGAGAACAGAAAAATTCAAACCGAAATAATCCGCCTGCGCAACGAACGGCGTAAACGGATTATGGCAATGTACTCAAATACACCCGACGCGGCCAAATCGGCGGATAATCTTGATTCTATAGACGATCTCAATTTTGAAAGCATAAAACAGAAAAAAGCGATCTCCGCCGGAGCCTTTCTCAATGTAGACCAAAAACGCGAGCATGTCAAGCAGCAGTTAGAACTCCAAAAAAAGCTCGATTTCGCCGCCAACTATATATCGATGCTGCCGGACAGAGAGGGCGGCCCCGGCGAGATGAGAAAACTTGTAAAGCAGATTGACGAACTTTTCGGCAGAACAGCCGAAATCGAAATAAAACTGAAAAGACTTTACGAGAAACTGCAGGAAGTACAAAAAAAACAGGCGATGGTGCCTGTGGGCGAAATAGAACTTAAGGTGACAGAAGAGATAGAGTATATGAGAGACCTCACAAGGCTCGCCGCAAAGCGCATGGGTCTTGAGGCTTTCCCTTTAGTACGGGCAGAGGATAAGGTTTTCTCTCTCAATTCGCTCAACGCTAACTTAAATCAAATTACGGAGTTTGATCCGCATATCTTCAAAAACGGCAGGGTGCCTCTTTTTGGCCGCCCCTATGTGCTTTTAATGCCGGGCATTGGAAACGGTGTATTTGACTATAAAAATAACTGCATAATTCTGCCGGTTATCGCGCCGGGCGGTAATTTTATGGGCTCGCTCGCCACAGGAATTATTGACTACCGTCTTGATGCTGACGAAGACAAAAAACTTTTAACATCCTATAATGAGCTGCCGGATTTAAAAGGCGTGCGTTCCATCATTACGCTTAAAGCGAGTCTAACAAAAGATTATATAACGTGGATGACCTCCGAATACAAAGGTTTCAGGATACTCTCAAAAGAGGCGAAAAACTGGTTTGAGTATGAGGTTGGGCCCTCTAAAAATGATATCTACACCCCTTTAGAGTTTCAGAGCTATGTTATGAGCAGCGCCGATTTCAAGAAGATGCTTGACGGAATAGAAGAGCGTTTGAAGGAGCTTGGCGAAGACGGAATCGGTGAGTCTGAGGACTTGTGGGCGGGAGCGCTTCTTTATTATCATCAGGGCAAAAGCGACAAATCCTGCGTTTTGCTCGAAAAGCTTGTGAAGGTTCAGCCTGAAAATCTTATGGCATGGTACAACCTCGGCTTTGTAGCGATGAAAATGATGAACCGCTCTCTTGCCAAGGGGGCGTTTGAGGAGTTTTGCAGAAAAGACACGCAGAGCTGGTGGTCAAAAGTCGCGCGGGATCATTTGAGATCGCTTGCCGGATAGCGCGAAAATCTCCGCGGCCTCCTCAACAGAAATCCCGGCGATTTCCATATTTTCAAGTTTGCTCTGTCCAAGGCAAAGAGCTGCCGCCTGTTCTATGTGGGCAACAGGTTTTTCTATCTCCATAACGCGCGCGCCAACCGCGTCTGCCGCAACGAAATCTTTTGACGCTATAACGATTTGTGAATCAAAGCAGTGTTTATCAATCATTGCGGGATGACCGTTGATTATTGATAGCTGGATGGGAAAGCGCTGGCACATCCCTGCGATAAAGCCGTGCAGATCGGCAAAAAACGCTTCGTGTCCGCGCTCGTATTTTATATCGGGGTGGCCGTAGTAATCGTTTGCGGGCAGAGACATGGCAATATTTTTCATTGACAGGCTTGCGCCTGTTTTTTTGTTGGATTTATGCTGAGACAGGGAGATGATCGTGTCAAAAGAGAAGATGTGAGGATTAATAACAACATTTTTCACAGGCCCCCATTTGAGGCTTACGCTTTTAAAGGGTCCGCGGTTGAGATCGAAAAATTCTACATCTTTTTCGATTATGACATTGTCAATTCCCAATAGTTGAAAAACTTGATCACTCTCTCCGTCGCTGCATCCTCCCGCCACTGTTATTTTGTAAGGTTTAAAGATTTTTATAAGCTCAATCAATGCTTTCACGGTATCAGCCTGAGTGCAGGCGCAGGAGTCTTTTGCGCTTGCCCAAGAGTCATCAGGCTTTATCGCAACATGCTTATCAGTGAAAAGACCGCTTAAAGAGCCAAGGAGCTCAAAAGTTTGGCCGAGAGCTTTTTTTATATCGGGATCATGGGCGATTGCAACTCGCGGTTTATTCATTTGGTTTTCATCTCCGTTTATTTTTTTGCGGATTGATGAGGATGATCAACAGAGAAGATTGAAGCAAATTGGAGGCCAAGGAGATTGTCTGAATCAGGTCAGACAATGTACGGGCGGCGCATATTATTTTACAATATTATGGAAATCACCGTTAATTTAGAATCCCGATCATACCCCGTATTTTTAGACAGCGGCAACGCGCCGAAGCTTGGGTCGTTTCTGAGTGATAAATTTAAGGGGCGGTCTTGTGCCCTTGTGACAAATGATACGATCGCCAAACTCTATTCATCTTACATCAATACATTAACAAAAAAGACCGGCTGTATCATACATGTTGTTCCCGATGGTGAGAAGTACAAAACTGTAGAGACGTGGAACAGCATTCTTCATACGCTCATCAAAGAGCGTCTTGACCGTACAAGCTATATCATCGCGTTTGGCGGCGGGGTGGTTGGTGATATGGCCGGATTCGCGGCGGCCTGCTTTATGCGCGGGGTGGATTATGTGCAGGTTCCTACGACGCTTTTGTCAATGGTTGATTCAAGCGTTGGGGGTAAGACGGCGGTTGATCATCCGCTTGGGAAAAATTTAATCGGCGCGTTTCATCAGCCTGCTTTCGTGTGGATTGATATTGACTTTTTGAAGACATTGCCGAGACGTGAATTTATCGCCGGTTACGCGGAGGTGTTTAAGTACGCTTTTATTGGTAAAGATGAGATGTTTACGTTTATCATGGATAATAAAGACGCGATTTTACGTAGTGACCCAAAAGCGTTGATGGAGTGTATAGAGAGAAGTATCCGCATAAAAGCCGCAGTTGTGGGTGAGGATGAGAAGGAAGCGGGCGCGCGGGCGCTTTTAAATTTCGGCCACACGTTCGCTCACGCTTTTGAGCAGTTCTATGGGTTTGAGGGGCTTTTACATGGAGAAGCGGTTTTGTGGGGGATGGTCTGCGCGGTTGAACTTGCTAAATTGAATAGAACGCTTCCTGAAAATCACTGGAATATCTTCGATAAAATTATTGATGGATTGCCTCTCCCGTCATTGCCGTCATCCCCAAATGCTGACAAAATTTACAGCGCGATGTTTTCCGATAAAAAGGTGTGCGGCGGGAGCTTGCGTTTTATACTGCCCGCTGCGCCCGGGGTGTCGGTGATTGCAAAGGGTGTGGGGGAGAGCGAGGTAAAAACGGTGATTAACAAAGTTTTATCGGCTGATTCCAAGGATACATCCCTTTAGGATGCAGGAGCCTGTTCGGGGGTGCGGGATCAAAGAACACACTTGAAATAGCAGCGTAGAGCCGCATATTACATATAGACATATTTGCGGCACAAGTTTTGCGTAATTTTGCGTAATGCTTAAGAGACGGCATAAGCGGGAGAATCTTGAAAAGATTTCGGTGCTTCCGAATAGTAAGATTGATATGCTCTATCTTTGGGTAGACGGCAGCGATGAGAAGTGGTTAGCTAAAAAAAATGCCGAACTGTCTAAAATCGGCGGATCGCCTGATGATGCAGGCGTAGTTCGTTATGAAGACAATGACGAACTGCTGTTTTCGCTGAGAAGCGTAGAAAAATTCGCACCGTGGATAAACCGCATCTTTATTGTTACCGATAATCAGACGCCAAAATGGCTTAATCTCAATAATCCCAAAATTTCCATCGTTGATCATACGGAAATTATGCCGCGTGAGGCGTTGCCGTGTTTTAATTCATCGGTCATTGAGTTTTTTATTCCCAATATAAAAAATTTGTCGCAGCATTTTATCTATGCTAATGACGATACTCTCTTTATGGCAAAGAGTAAACCTGATTATTTTTTCTCGAAGAACGGCGTTCCGATTGTCCGCGTAAACAGCGGGAAAAAAATATTGCGAAAGACAGCAAAAGAGCTGTTCCCTGCGGGCGAGAGATTCAAAACATTATGGGAAAAGAGCGGCTTGTACGACTGCAAAAAACTTAACAGCAGAAAATTACTCTATGAGATGATAGGCGAATACAACTGCCCGTGGCAGGAATCGCATATAATGGATCCGTATAGAAAATCAGATTTGCTTGAAATTGTTAATATGCCGTTAGTCAAAGAGACGTTAAAAAACACTATGACAAATCATTTCAGAAGCAGGCATGATATACACAGGAGCCTGTTCCACCTGTTCGGCGTAGTTAAGTTTGGTTATAAAACGGTGAAAAACAATAAATGGACGCATATTAAACAGCTATTAACGTTTAGATTTCGGGATATGCCCTGTTTTGCTTTTAATATCAAACTCACCATGCGGCGCCGTCCGGTTCGCAGAAAAGTAGCGTGTATTAATGATCCGGAAGACGCCAAAATAAGAGAGTCCAATCATGATTATCTCGCTAAAATGTTTCCGGATAAATCAAAATTTGAAAAATAAGCGAAAGGTTTGTTTATATGAGTTGTTCGCCGAGCCTTATAAAACTCTATATAAAAACAGTAACCTCTGCGATACGTTTAGTTGGATGGATGCAGAGCGGCGATATTAAAAAAAATAAAGGCAAAGGCGAACTGCTTAAGGGGCGGATACTAACGAATTATTACGGCCGTAAATATTTACCATCTGTTAATGAGCCGGCTTCGCAGAGACAAATCACAGCGAAAAGTCCAGAAACGATTTGGCAGTTTTGGGATAATCCGGCAGGGCAAAAGACGCCTGAAATTGTAGCGTCATCAATTGAATCTGTCAACAGGTTCAGAGGAAATTTTCATCACAAAATATTGGACAAACCGACATATCATAATTTTACCGATCTGCCGGGGATTATTATTGACAAGTTCAATAAAGGACAGATTGACTACGCGCACTTTTCCGATCTTTTACGTCTGAATTTGCTTAAAAATCACGGCGGGGTGTGGATAGACGCTACCGCTTATATGACCGGTTTTATACCTTATTATATTGTGGATGAGGATTTTTTCGTTTTTTTAACAGGATGCCGAACGCGTTTCCCGTATTCTTTTATGCAAAGCTGTTTCATCCGCGCGAAAAAGGGGAGCTTTTTATGCGAAGCGTGGTATGAGATGTGCGTTGATTTTTGGAAAAAAGAGAGGCGGAAACTTGATTACTTTCAAATTCATCTGATGTTTAAAGCGCTTGTTTCCAAGAATCAAACAGCAAAAGAGTTATTTAACAAGATGCAGCATATATCCGAAGATGAGACCCATCAGCTTGTTGGAGATAATTTGCTTAGAAAGTTTGATCAGGCAGAATGGGATAAGATTAAAGACGGATCATTTTTTCAAAAGACGACTTTCAAGATAAACGGTATCGCGGAATATCCCGATACATATTTTTCAAAATTATGCGGGGGCAGTCTATAGCTTATGAAGATCAGCGTAATTATTCCAATTTATAATGCTGAAAATTATTTGAAGCAGACTTTGGATTCTATTCGATTCCAAACGTATAAAAACTTGGAGATAGTTTGTGTTTTGGATTGTCCGGCGGATCGGTCTGCAAAAATTATTGAGGATACCGCAAAAGTTGATCATCGTATAAAACCGATTTACAATAAGCAAAATATGGGATTACCGTCAGCAAGAAATATCGGTGTTGAAAACGCTTCCGGCGAGTATGTGCATTTTATGGATTCGGATGATTTGCTCTCACCTGATTTTTATGAAACTATGATAAACGCAGTTGTCAAAGAAGACGCCGATGCCGCGGTGTGTTCTGTTTTTTATGAGAAAAAGCCTAAGCAGAGTATTTGGTTTGGGGAGGATGAGACTGTATATGGTCAGGATAAGATAAAGAGAACAAAAGTTACATTTGCGGGGTGGGCGTGGCGGTATCTCATAAACAAGAAGTTTTGGAATGATCACCGTTTTTCGTTTCCTGATTTGGTTCCGATGGAGGATATACCGGTGATTATCAGGATGATATTTTACGCGAATAAAATAGCTCTTTGTTCCGATGCTGTTTACTTTTACAAGAATCGGGAAAGTTCCATATTGAATGATTGCAATCGGGAAAAAAAACAAAAAGAGAACCGAAAATCGGCGGAGAGTCTTTTTTTGAATTTTATGCGTGAACACAGTATTAAACGTCCGGGAAAAGTGTATCGCCATTACAGGTCATTTCGTACCAAAAGACCGGTATGTAAAAATATGCCGGTAGAATACGGTAAAATCAACAAAAAAATCAGCGTAATAATTCCTGTTTACAATGCCGAAAAACATTTGAAAAAAACTATGGATTCTATTCGGTTTCAAACGTATGGTAATTTAGAGATCATCTGTGTTTTGGATTGTCCGACAGATAATTCAGCGAAGATTATTGAAGAAATTGCAAAAGTTGATCATCGTATAAAGTTAATTTGCAATCAGCAAAATATGGGATTACCGTCAACACGAAACATCGGGGTTGAAAACGCTTCCGGTGAATATATTCATTTTATGGATTCGGATGATCTGCTTATTCCTGATTTTTATGAGACGATGATAAACGCAGCTGTCAAAGAAGATGCTGATGTCGCGGCGTGCTCGGTGTTTTATGAGAAAAAACCATGGCGAAGCATTTGGTTTAGAAAAAGTGAAATATTGTCAGGCCGTAATAAAATCAAAAAAACAGAAGCGGCATTTATGGGATGGGCGTGGAGATATCTAATAAGCAATAAGTTTTGGAATGAACGGAAATTATCATTCCCGGATTTAGTGCCGATGGAAGACAAACCCGCTGTTATACCGATGATCTATTACGCCAACAAGGTCGCTCTTTGTCCCGGCGCCGTCTATTTCTATAAGTATCGTAAAAGCTCCATACTGAATTTGAATAGCAATGATAAAGAGCGTAAAAAACTGCATGGCGGCAATCGGCAGAAAGCGCGTAAAATTTTTAGAGAATTTATGTCCGTCAATAAAATAAAAAGACCAAGCCGATTGCTGTATGCGATAAAAAAGGCGTTATCTGCGTGAATTTTAAAAATGAAATAGTGTCAAAGATTAGATACCGGTTAAAGACAATAAGAGCTTTAACCGATATATCTTCACAAAATAAAATTGCTGATAAATTGGATAATTATATTACTGATTTTTTAAATGGAAAAATAGAGCGTTTTGTATCAACTCCTAAAAAACCTGAACTTGCCGGTAAAAAAATAATTTGGCAGTATTGGCATCAGGAGATAGATGAAAGCACTTCAAAAGTTGTTGTTCGATGTCTTGATTCTGTCAAAAAATACCGCGGTGATTATAGTGTAATTATGTTGTCAAAAAATAATATAAGCGATTATGCTGAATTGCCGGATTATGTTTGGAGAAAACTTGGTACCGATCGATTTAATTTTGCGAAATTAGCTAATCTTATCCGTCTGTATCTGCTTTACGCCTACGGCGGGGTTTGGATTGACGCTACGCATTATTTGACAAAACCGATTGAGGCGCACATCCTTAAAAAAGATTTTTTCGCGTATCAGCGTTCACAAATTCCGCCGATAGACGCGGCTGTTTTCAAAAAATTTGATCCCTTATATTTTTCATGGGATTCAAAGTTTCAGGTGCGGATGCTCAACTCATTTATGATCGCAAAGCCAGACAATAAAATTTGCGGTGATCTTCTTTCCATACTTCTTGAATACTGGAAAAGAGAGAGGAGGGCCGGGCACTATTTTTTTAAGCAAATTCTTTTTAATAGAATGATGCTTAATAACGAATGGAAAAATTTAAATTGCGGAATAATCAACGATACTGATTGTCATAGATTACAGGTTATCTCTCTTAATAAGTTTGACAGACGTGTTTATAATGAGATCAAGGCAAAATGCGGTATCCATAAATTGACCTATCGTTTTCACAGATTTGGACAAATTCCGGCGGATTCGCTTCTTGATCTCTTTGCAAAAGGTGAAATAGAAAATTAAAAAAATAGAGGATAAAAATGAGTGATTTCTTTGATAAAATAAAATCACCGTTTACAAAAGCAGAAAAAATATTTCGGAGGATGAAAAAGGCGCGAAAAGCGAAAAAAGATATCTGCGTACAAATCGAACTGGCAAAAAAATTAGACGGCTATATCACCGATTTTTTAAACGGAAATATTGAGCGTTTTGTACCAATCCCCAAGAAACCTGAACTTATCGGCAAAAAAATAATTTGGCAATACTGGCATCAGGGAATAAATGAAAACACGCCGAAAATAGTTTTGAGCTGCCTTGATTCGGTAAAAAAATACAGGGGTGAATATGAGATAATCATCCTTACAGAAAAAACGTTAAACGATTATGTTGATTTTCCCTGTTTTATATGGGAAAAATTAGGCAAAAACGGATTTAAGCTGCCAAAATTAGCTAATCTTATCCGTTTATATCTGCTTTGCGCTTACGGCGGAGTGTGGCTTGACTCGACAATTTTTCTGACAAATCCTATTGATGAAAGTATGCTGCAAAAGGATTTTTTTGCGTTTCAGCGTTCACAAGCGCCGCCGGGCGATGCAAAATTATTCAATCAATTTGATCCCCTGTATTTCTCGTGGGATCCGAGATTTCAGGTGCGGATGCTCAATTCATTTATGATAGCGGGGCCAAATAATAAAATTTGCGGCAATCTTCTCTCCATATTGCTTGAATACTGGAAAAGGGAGGAGCTGGCGGGTCATTATTTCTTTAAACAGATCTGTTTTAACCGAATGGTGCTCAATAATGAGTGGAAAAACCTTAATTGTACGATCATCAGCGATACCGATTGTCATAAATTCCTGACAATTGCCTTTCAAAAGTTTGATAAGCGTATTTATGATGAAATTGCGGCAAAAAGCGTTATCCACAAATTATCAATTAATTATGGGAAGAGGAAAATCCCCGCGGGATCATTTTTTGGCATTTTAATAAATGAAAACGTTAAAAAAGCGAAGGTATGACGATTTCGGCATAAAATTTGACTTCATACTCAGTGCAAACCTATTTTTTCTATTATATTGTGTATAATCATTGAAATACGGAAAGTATACCGTGTTTAAGGTATTGTCGGTAATGTATTTTATATATTTAATGTATAGCGGTAACTATTGCGTGTAAGTATAGCCCATGCGTCGTTCTGATCACAGTTAAAAAAGGATATTGTATAGTGATGCGTTTAAACAGGTTAAGTTTGTCTGTGTTGGCTTTTTCATGCGTCCTTTTTTTGTTCTGCGGTGATGGTGAGCGCTCGGATGTTATCACGGGTGCGGGCGGCGGTGTGATTAACGACATGGATCCGACTTTAACCGATATGAAAAACGGGTTTAGCCTGGTAACTCTTGGGGAAAAAGAGATAAGATCTGGTTTCAGCATACCGCAATATGGGGCGTGTATAAATTTCAGTACTCAGAGCGCGGTTTGGTTTATGGCAGGAGTTAATGATGAGGGCGATACGATTAGAGCGAATATGCAGTTTCGGGTACCAAGCGGTACAACAAGATTCGACAGCGATGATGAGCCTGCGGGAGCGTATCTCTATTTCAGAAATACAGGCAGCGATATAACCGAAACAGCGCCGATCAATATCTTTTCAAGTGATCCGAGCGCTGAGATAACCCCTATAAAAGGCGGGGCGGCCGGCGATGATGAACCTGTTGCCGCATTTGAATCGTTTGGACGTATAGATTCAGTTAAATTGGATGACGCTCTTGCTAAGAAAATTTTTGACACCCGCCTTTCAAAGAGCGCCGATACTCTCGGTTTCGCTTTCAGTATTCTTGATTATTATGAACGTGTGCGAAAGATAGATAACCCATACGTAATTTTGCGTGTCGCAAGAGCAAACGGAAGAGCTGCGAGAGACTCTATCCCCGCCTCTTTCACCTATTTTACCGCTTTTGAAAACAGGGACAAAGTAGATGAACGCCTGGATAGTCTGTATTCATCACAGCATACTTTGCGCACCGCGGTTTTCAAGATTGACATAAGCAATATCATCAAGGCGTCTGAACTCTCTGAAGTTATCAACGCAACAATTTCGTTTGAGGATGATAAGAAAGGCGCTGTCAGAGACCAGTATAAAGTTGTGATTTCAGATGTGCTTCTGTTAGAGGAGCATACAAACAGCGTAGATTCTGTGAATTTTGTGCAGAAGCGTTTCAGAGACGCCGTGTCGCATACGTTAGATCCAAAAGGCAATGTACACTCAATTAAAAATGTTGTAAGAAGCGCTATTGACAACACGAAGAGCGAGCTCTATGTTTATCTGCGCCCAACCTCAGATCACAGCGTGATTATTTGGGATAAAGAGTCTACTAAAATTGAAGCGGTTTTCACTCCGTCACGGTCACGATAAAAGGAAGTTATAAGCACAATGAAAAAAAGGTTTTCAGCTACTTGCGTTAGTTTGGTTATCCTGTCTGTTTGGGCGGCCGGTTTTGCTCAGTCGCCTCTTGGCGTTCACTTCCCTTTGGGTATGCCGACTAACGCGGTAAGCGGCCCGTCGGCGGCTATGGCGGGAAGCGGAACCGCGGTGGTTGACGAGTATCTTGGCTCCACTCTTAATCCGGCGAATATGGCCATCGGAAGCCGCGCCGCGTTTTCTGCTTTAGTCTCTCGTGACAAAGTGGAAATTAGAGACAATGACGGCTCAAGCACCGCAAGCGGCTATTCGCCAAAACTGCTGTCGCTTATTTTGCCTTTGGGCGGAGGCAGTAACATCAGCTTCGCGATGCAAAAGCAGTATGACGCGAATCTCAACTTTTTTACTGCTGATACTGAAAACATTGCGTTAACAACACACACAAACACCATTGATCTGCAAAACAGGGGCGGGCTTACCTCTTGGCAGGCAGGGTGGGGGTATCGGTTTAATAACCGTATGAGTTTCGGACTTATTTATGAGAAACTTTTCTTTAACAGTGAGTCGCGCAAAAATTTTGAATCAACTTTGTCATATGAGAACGGCATCAGATTCAGAGAGAGTTACAGAGATACGGAATTTTCCTCATTTTCAAGCGATGGAGTACGTTTGGGCGTGCAGATTCCTGTTCATGAGAAAGTGATGGCGGGTGTAAGCGCTTCGTATGCTTTTTCCTCAAAGAGCGGGTCTTTGACAAACGAATATCAGCACTCCAGCGACAGGTATCCGCATGAGGAGTCAAAAGAGAAGTTCAATGTTCATCTGCCGCCGTCGGTTAGCGCCGGGATTAGCTACCATCCAAATGGCAAGTGGATTATCGCGCTTGATTGGCACAGCACCATTTGGGACCGTTATGAACACAGCATAAGCGAAAAGATACCGGATGATTTGCGCACAACTCACAGCGTAGCGCTTGGAACATGTTTTACTCCTGCCACAAATAAGTTGAGCGCCGCGTATTGGGAGACGATAAATTACCGGGCCGGATTGCGTTACAGCCAGCTGCCTCTCGAAAAATCACAAGAGTATTTAGCCACAATAGGAACCGGTTTGCCAATTCCTAATGACGGCGGTTTAATTGACGTTATATTTGGTTTTGGCAGAAGAAACAGCGGCAAATACTCCGGTTTAGGTTACAGGGAGTATGTGACAAAATTTGAATTGGGGATAAACGGCGGACGCAGTTGGTTTCAGAAACCGCCGGCAAGAAACTATTGATCCGGATTTCGTATAATGTCAGTTTCACACGGGAAAAGCCGGGCGCTGAAGCGGTTTTTGCGAAATAAATTTCGCACGCCGCAGAAGCAAAGCCGCTCCGAACCCCAAAGCAGCGCTAAAGCGGCCGCCTTGGATAAAGGCCCCGCTTATTCCATAGGTACAGATATCCCGCAAAGCTACAACGATAAATACGTACGCGTTATTCCAAGAGATCCGCAGTATGCGTTTGTTTATTGGGAGCAGCCTGAGCAAAATAGAGTTAATAAGAACGAAAAGGACAATAAGGACAAAAGCGCAGAAAAAAGCGAAAGTTGTGTTGATAATAATAAACACGCGGTAATAAAAATACAGCATACTCCCGCTTTTCAAACGGTTAATTATCCTCAGACAATTTGTAATTTTGGGACGGATAACACCGTCTCAAATAATGATAGTAATCAAATAAATTCTCACCATTCAAATACTGTTGCGCAAATTAATCCGCAGTCAAACAGAGGCAGCGCTTATGTACAAACTCCATGCAGCGGCGGTGAGATCAGGGCGGAATATGGTGTTGAGAGCGGTAATCCGCAAAAACCGTTCGAGGCGATAGCCGCAAGTCCCGCGGTCGAAAATAGTGAGCCAACCATAAAGCAAATCGTAAATGATAAAAAAGGTGTTGACACACGCGCTCTTGTCTTATTATCATCTGTAAACATGGCCAATATCTTTAGCAAAAACATATCAGGTATTGACCATTTAAGTTCAGGCGAGCTTTACAGAGCAGATTCAGAGAAAAAATCATGACAGAGACGCCATTTGTACAGCCGGAGCGGTCACCCAAAGGATATCTGTCTATCGTACTGCACGCGCATCTGCCGTTTGTCCGTCATCCTGAAATGCGTTACATGATGGAAGAGAACTGGCTTTATGAGGCATTGACAGAGACGTATTTGCCGCTTCTCAATTGCTTCAATAATTTAATTGATGACGCGGTACCGTTTAAAATAACGATGTCGCTAACCCCGCCTTTGTGCGCAATGCTTAGTGATGAGCTTTTGCAAAGCCGCTGCAGCCGCCATATTGACGCGCTTATTGAACTTAGTCAAAAAGAGATTTTACGGACAAGATATAACCGCGCGATGAACCGCACCGCGCAGATGTATCTTCATCGTTTTCAACTATGTAAAAATATATTTGAAGAGAAATACGGGCGCAGTATTCTGCCCGGATTTAAAAAATTGCAGGATGACGGCGTACTCGAGATAATAACCTGCGGAGCTACTCACGGGTATCTCCCCAATATGCAGTCAAACAAAAACGCTGTTGCCGCGCAGATTGAGGTTGCGGTACAATCTTACAGCAATTTTTTCGGACGTAAACCAAGAGGCATTTGGCTTCCCGAATGCGGTTATTATCCGGGGCTTGAAACGATTCTTCACAGCGCCGGTATTAAGTTCCTTTTTGTAGAGACTCACGGGCTTCTCCACGCAAACCCCTGTCCCGCCTACGGCGTTTTCGCGCCTGTACAATGTAAAGAGGCGCCAGTTATGGCGTTTGGGCGGGATGTAGAGTCATCCCGCTCCGTATGGAGCGCAGACGAGGGGTATCCGGGGCATCCGTCATACAGAGAATTTTATAAGGATATAGGTTTTGACCTTGACATGAGCTATATCGCTCCATACGTTGATCCTGCCGGTATCCGCATCAATACAGGTATAAAATATTACCGAATCACCGATAAAAACAGTCGCTCAAAACAGCCGTATTGCAGAGAGGAGGCTTTAAGAACAGCCGCCGGCCACGCGTCAAATTTCATGCACAACAGAGAGGGGCAGATCAAACATTTAAGCACCCTCATGGACACGCCGCCGCTTGTAACAGCTCCTTACGACGCGGAGCTTTTTGGCCACTGGTGGTTTGAGGGACCGGACTGGCTTAACTATCTCATACGTAAATGCGCTTTTGAACAGGATACATTCGCGCTCACAACGCCTTACGAGTATATGGAGATGTATCCGCAAAATCAGGTATGCGCTCCCTCTTTCTCCAGTTGGGGCGAGGGGGGTTACTCCCAAGTTTGGCTCAACGAGACAAATGAGTGGATTTATCCCCATCTGCACAGGCTTGAAGACAGCATGGTAGAGGCGGCTCATAAGTTTTCATCGGCGGATGGTTTGCAAAAACGCGTGTTGAACCAAATGGCGCGCGAGCTTCTTTTAGCGCAGTCAAGCGACTGGGCTTTTATTATGAAAACCGGAACAACTGTTGAGTACGCGGTACGCAGAACTAAAGAGCATATCGCAAGTTTTTTAAAACTCTACGATCAGCTAAAAGAGCACTGTATAGATGAAAAATTCGTAACACTGCTCGAATCTCACAATAATATTTTCCCAGATATTGATTTTAAAGTTTTTGTTTAATATAGCAGGTGCCGTCATGCAGTATAAAAAAAAGGACTCTCTCACATTTGAAAGAATCCTTTTGGTACTCCTTAAGGGAATCGAACCCTTGTTACAAGAATGAAAATCTTGTGTCCTAACCACTAGACGAAAGGAGCTAGTGTTTTTTAAAGCTCAGAAAATATAAATAAATGCGGCAGGAAATGCAAGCATTTTTTATATTAAGGGGGTTGTTGTGTTTTTTGTTTTGCTGATCTTGATGGAAATTACCGTATTAAGGAATTTTTTATGAAAATTTTAAAAGTTTTATTTCTGACAAGCATAATGTTTGTAATATCGTGTAAGTGGTTGTTCAATTACAACCATAATCATTATGTTGAAATAATTAATAAAAGCGAACATAACATCACTTGGGTAATAATGGTAGCAGAGCAAGGATCTAACTCAACTAAAACATCAAAAAAAATTGGGCATTAATGAGTTTCAACTGGCCCAAAATCAAAAATATAACCTCATTTGGAACGGAAACAATGATCCGGCATGGCGGTCTCAGCAGTTATAGACCGGCCGGATTATGACCTTAATTTTGAATCAAAAAGGCAGACGAAGGCTAAGATACAGCCTGCCGGATGAGTTGTTGCTTATACGCGGTTCAATAGGTATCCCATAATCGATTCTTAGAAGTCCTATGGGCAGTGAGTGGCGGATACCGGCTCCTGCGGAAAGAACGCCCGGACTTCGGGAAGAGACGTTTTCCCACAAAAAGCCGGCGTCGCTGAATATGGAAACCATAAAATTTGCGGTAAGGTAATAGTTGAACTCTAACAAATTAACAATTAATATAAAATCTCCGCCGACTGCTAATGTATCATTGCCGGCTACAATCGACAAATCCCTCATGTTGAAACCTCTTAAATCCCGCGAGGGCGGTTCGCCGACGCGAAAGCGCTCTCTTATTGGTACCTGCGTATCTTCTCCATAAGGAACCGCCGCCGCGCTGTAGATGGCCGCGGAGATTAAGCATTTGTTATTATGAAACGGCAAATAACCGCGAAAGTCAAGTATTAACCGCGTATATTTATTTCCGATTCCCGTTATTCCCGCAATTTCCGCCTGTATCAAACCATAGCGGCTCAGCCCCGGAAAAAACATGGTTTTGCGCGTATCATTTACAAGCGCAAATCCCCAAAGCTGATTTGTGGAAATGGGCCTGCTTTCAAGCCGCTCCTCCGGTATGTTAATGCGGTCGTATCTTGCACGCTCAATTGTAGTCCATAAGTTATAAATCCAATCGGGCGTTATCTGCCTGCGCAGAGCGATAATGGCGCCCTCAGAGGTTCCTTTAAAGAACTCATCGTCTCTTTTGTCCGCAAACACAGAATAATTCGACCATAATTGACGATGGAGAAACCACGGCCATGAGTAAGTCAGCTGTATCCGCTGATGGGGTTCTGAGGCATACCCCGAAATGGAGATGCGGTGGCCGATTCCCCAAAGATTTCCGTATTCGGCGTCTCCGTTTAAAAAAGTTCTATCATGCGACTCATAACCTACGCCTATTTGAAATGAGTACGGCGGCGTCTCTTTTACGTTTATATTGACAGGTAAGACTGCGGTATCCACGGCCATACTTTTGCCGGTGGTGTCCGGAGTGATTTTTACATAGTTGAAAAGCGCGGTTGAATAGATATTACCCAAAGTTCTGTTTAATTGTGTATTTGTTAGAACCGTTCCGCTGTCAAAAGTTACCTCTCTTCTTACCACTAAAGCTCTTACGCGGCGCAGGCCGCTTATCGAAAGCGCCCCAGCCTTTATGAGAGGCCCCTCCTCTATGGTGTGGATGACTTTTGCCGTACCTTGTTCTCTGTTAATCACCTCTTTTGAATATACCTTTACCTGTAAATAGCCCATATCTCTGAGGGCGTCTCTTATACTGCGGTTATCGGAGTGGATCATTTGAAGATCAAGCGGTTTATCGGGGAGAAGCTCTGTAAATTTTTCCAACTCATCGGCGGTGATCACATTTGAATGGAAAAAAACAAGCGTATCTACAACAATAAGCTCTCCCTCGTCAATATTAATTGTGATGTTAACGCGGCGCCTCTTGCTTATACGTTCAATCTCTTCTATAGACGCGCGGGCAAACGGATATCCCCTGTTGCTGTATAGTATTTCAATGCGTTCGAGGTCTTCATCTAAAACGAACAGATCAAAACGCATGGGAAAAAAGGTACGCGGCGGCCTTGTTCTCATAGCTCTGAGCAGATCAAGATTTCCTATAGCAACGTTGCCTGTAAAATGCACCGCGCTGACGTACCAGCGTTCTTGCGATGATTCTATTTCTGTATGATCATGGACAGGGGCGCGGGCAGGGGTAAATCCTGCCCCTGCGGTTGTGCAAAAAAATAATATAAAAAACAGCAGGGTCGTCATTCCCGCAGGGGTAAACCCTGCCCGTACGGATTTTGAATTTATCTTCTGAAAAAATACCATAACGCCGCCCCGGAATTTCTTGTACCCGCAGTGCCTGAAACAAAAAACTGCGGCATGAAGCGGTAAATAACACTCACAGCCTGATCTTCGGGTTTGCCTAATTGAAGCTGGTATGAACCATAAACCTTTTCGGTAAACCGCTGAAAAAGCGTAAGCCGCGGACCTCTCTCCTCTGTAAACTCATTCAAATTGCCGTTTATGTCTATAAAAGTAATGTCTGTCAAATTCATCAGCTCCCACGAAACCCATCCTCCGGCGTATACGCTTGCTACTTCTGAGGGACTGTAAAGAGAAGTTGGAGCTCTGGTTAAAGTTCCTGAAGTTAACAAATTAAGAATTTGTTCCGACTTAAGCGGCGGGTGGGAGGTAAGCATGGTTTGCGGTTCATAGAGACTCCCGCTGACGGCGACGCCTATAATAAAATCTTTTTGATCGTTAAACATGAATGTTCTGACCGATTGGTCGTTGACAGGAGACATAAGCCGGTCTATTGCCACCGGGCGCATGCGGCGTATGTATTCATCTCCAATATTAAATCTGTTGTCAAGATAGCGGATATGTGTCTGAACAAGGCGGACTTCTCCGTTGACAGTGGGATCCGCGGCGGTTCCCTCAAAAATAAGCCGCCCGGTAAGGTGCATCCGGCCGGCGCTTGTTATAACAATTGCGTTGCTTTTAAGGCGAAGATCAAGATTGATACGCGCGGGAGCTAAAAACGGCGTTATGTGAGGTCTCTCCTCGGTTTTTATGGTAAGGAACTGCTCTATAAGATCTAAAATAGCAAGATTTTGATAGTAACGCGTCTCTCCAAGATTGATATATCCGCCTATGCTGTCAATCTTGTTATCACGTCCGCTCGCCGTAATTTTTACCGTGCTAAGCCCAAGATCAATATTGTTGTCATAGCGGAATCGGATATTTTTTCCTTCGGCGAAAAGGTCTATTGTCTCAACCGCTTTATCACTGCAGCGTGCGCGCCCCATAATGATGAACGGCCCGCCAAGTTTCCCGCGTAAATACGGCAAGGAGACCCATTCGTTATTGTGAGTAAAAGTGGCGTAAACCGGGCCTATGGGACGATTTACTTTGTGATATTTTATACTCAGCGAGTCAACTCTTAAAAGTCCAAAAGAAGCGAGAGTGTCTCCAAAAGCGAAATCCCCTTTTCCGTTGAGTACTCCCGATGCGATTTCTGCTTCACCCAAAATCGAACTGAGTACAGGGAGAGGGAAGCGTTTTAAATCATAATTTGCTTTCATACCCAAAAGCGATGATGTTTTTATGTTAAGGGGATAGTATGCTGAGACGATTGCGTGCCCATCATGATTAAACGCAAGATGCAAATTGTTTATATTAATATCATGACGGGAAAACACTGCTTTTATATTGACAATCTGAGCTTCTATGTCATGGTATTCGATATGTCCGTTTTTGGTAATGATAGAGATGTAAGGATTTTCTATGCTGCCGCTCAGTACAGCGTTTATTGGAAGATTTGTTAAGAGCAGTCTTTTTTTGCCGTAACACATAGTGTCAATTTGAATTAATGCGCCGCCGGTGAGCGTCCAGATTTGCTGTTCAAGATTAATCTGAGCGTCAATAAAAGCTGCCGCGTTTGTACTGATTTCCGGTAAAAATGATGAAGCTAACAGACCCAAAGGGAATGATGCGGAATTTAGCAGAATATGACTGTTTTCCGCGAACTTTGTTTTGTTTGCGGATTGCAGCGGTAAACGCGCCGCGAAAAAAAGAGCGTTTGTGTCTGTATAGCTTGGGGTTGAGAGCATCAGACCGCCGTTTCCGCTCAAGGTGTCATTTGCAAAGGAGATTTTACTGTTAACCAGTATAAACAGTCCGTCCTTTATTTGTTGACTAAGTATAGCATCAACATTTATAGTATCAGCATGATACACAATGCTTCCCTCAATTAAGTCAAGATAGAAATTGTTATAGAAGATATGCTTTGCGTTAAAATCCGCGTAAGCGGTTATCTCCTCAACTGGGCCGGATGCTTTTACCACGGCTTTAATTTTGCCTTTAGCCGCAGAGACGAACGCAGTTTGAGTATTGAGATCGGCGTTTAATTCAATCAGGCTTTCATCAATTATAAGTTGACCGCTGCGAAGAGTTGCCTTTGTGTATAGAGTGTCTGCGCTTATCCCATTCCAGTTCAGCCGCGTTGAGGTTATTACGGCGTCGATATCGGGAGATGAGAGCAGTCCATTCAAGTTTGAATGGATGGATAGTTTACCTGTTATCGGTTGATCAATAAAGAGTGTACTTATCAATTGCGGATTAAGAAGAAGAGCGTTAACCTGTCCGGATATGCTGTCGTTACTGAGTGTCCCGCGGCCCTCTAGTTTGTTAAGTCTTCCAAGAGTTCCGATTGCCGACCATTTATTGTTGTCAAGAACAATATCAAATTGAACAGGCTCTATGCTGTATTCTTTCGGCAAGTCAAACATAACATTTATTTTTGCGTCTTTGGGAAATGGTGAGATACCGTTTTCACTTGTCCCAAACGCTGTTATAACCGCGTTTGTTTTGAGTGTTTGATCTGAATGATTGAGCTTGCGCGGGTGCAGAATCTTTGGGATATTCAGTTCTCGCAAAACAGCATCTAATTGGTAACTTTTTACAAATAACGTATCTGTCAATCCACCGCCTAAAATCACTGAGATATCGCCCTGTGCATTTCCCGCATCTGTCAACAGAAAAAAACGTGTCTCTATTGAATCCGACATCATATTAAATTTTGTGTTCAAATGTAAAGTATCTACTCTTATGTTTCTTACGACAGTCTCACCAATGTCAGATTTCAACTCTCCAAACGGTTCTAATTGTCTCCCGTTTATCTGTAAAAACATATCCACTCTGCTTTCGTGATGAAACGTAGCTCCGTTTATTATCGGCGCGGCAGCCTCTCTGAGAGATGCGGATATATACGCGCTGAGATTCCAAAACTCATCTTCAAGAAAAGGGATAATTCCGTGTACATCAATATGCGCGTCATCGGCATGTATCAACAGATGTTCAATGCGCAGCCGTTTATTGCCGTCAATATATCCATCCGCAAACGCAGTATCAATCTGCCATTCTATAACGGGTGTTGACAGTACGCCGCTGCCGGCCATGATTTTAATACCGATAGTGTCATGTTTAAATGAAACTTTTGCGTCTGTGCGGAGATCAAGCCTTGCGTGTAATTTTGAATCACTGTACGATAACTGTGAGTTTCTCACTGCGATGGAGTTTACCTTAAATTTCCATCTCTGCGCCTCTTTTGGAGGAGCCGGTTCTTTTTTGTGTTTCTCTTCGGATTTGGATGATTTTGGCATCAGCAAAAAATGAAATTTTCCATCATGATCTCTCCCGGCCGAAGCGTTTGCATGCCTTATTGTTACTCTGTTTATCTCCACCCGTTTTTTAAGCAGTGCAGGGCTCCGCAAATTGATCTCTATTTGTCTTATATTGAGCGTATCTTCATCTGAATTGTCACTCCATGCCTTTACGCCGTAAAGCGTCACTTTCGTAAAGAGATCAGTATGAAAATCGTTTATTCGTACCTCGCCGACTATGTATTGATTAATGGCTGATTCTGTATAGTCAAGGATAACGCGTCTTGCGGGCGGAAGAGAAATAGCAAAGTAGACAAGACAAAAGGGGAGAATCAGTACAATCACCGTAATTAAGAGTATCTTCATCCTGTGTTTGCGGATAAATTCGGAAGCCATTTTCTTCTCCGAAACGAGATGCTGCCAAAAAGCTGTAAATACGGTTAAATAACCTTGATTTTTAAAAGCGCAAGTATAGGGCCATAAGGTTGCCCTTTGCGATGTTGGTTATTTATATTTTAAAGTGAAATTATTGAAGACACGATTAAATAGGCCGCATCGCCCTCAGGCTGCACTGCAGCCGTGAGGTCATCGGACGATACGGCCTGTTTAATCGTGTGACCTATAAGTGAATTTTGGCTCCAATCTCAACTCCCCAATCGGAGTATTTATTGAACAATCTCTCACCCATGATGCGCAGGATCAATAAGCCCTCTTCGGGCAGATTCAATATTCCCAAGAAGGGCAGAATCCGTTTTGTATTGGCATTATTGCTGATTGCCGCAGGCGTTTATTTTGGACCGTCATTTTTTAGTGACAAATCCGGTGATAACACAGAAAAAACTAAAATGTCATCAAAAAATATCACCGTCAAAAAAGAAAAATCCGCTGCCAGAGAGATCACCTCTGAAAAAAGAAAAAAACCTGAAAAAGCAAAAAAAGAGATAAAGGTCAAAGAAAAGAAGATAAGAGAAAAGCCGATAAAAGAAAAGAGGGTAAGAGAAGGGAGAATATGGAAAAGAAAAGCCCGTAATAAAGGAGAAGCGCAAATACAGCCGGAAGTTAAAAAAGTCCGCGGTCAATTAAATTTTGAAGATGTGCAGAAACTTATAAGACAGCATGGCCTTGATATCAATTCCCCCGAACAGACGATCGTCACCGATAAAGATACCTTGACACTATCCTTAAGTATTGATACTAATTTACAAAGATACGCAAACCGTCTTTTGCGCCGTTACAAACCACGTTACGGAGCGATAGCCGCGATTGATCCTGTCACGGGAAGAGTGCTTGCTTTTGCGTCATATTCCAATGAGGGCGAATCAATAACCGATACTAATCTTTATCTTAAAAGTATCTTCCCCGCGGCATCTGTTTTTAAAACCATAACCGCCGCGGCAGGAATCGAAAAAGGGGGTATGAACCGTAAAAGTCAGATTCCTCACTTCGGCGGCAATCACACTCTTTACAGATCACAATTACAAGAGAACCTCAGAGTCAAAAGATACATCTCCCTTGAAGAGTCATACGCCTACTCTATTAACCCAACTTTTGCGCGCATAGCGCTCTTTACTATAAATAAAGACGACCTTACAGATTACGGCAACCGCTTCGGCTTCAACGCGCCTGTTCCTTTTGAGCTTGACAATGAGATAAGCGTTATGCTTGAACCTGATTCCATGTTTTCTATCGCCGAATTCGCATCCGGCTTTAACCGTCAAACAAGCATCTCACCGCTCTTTGGCGCGCTTATAGCAAGCGCGGTTTCTGAATACGGCCTTGTACCGCGGCCTACTATTATTGATAATATCCATTCCAATAAAAGAGACACCGTCGTCTACAACCGTCCCGCGGAACCTTGGCGGCGTGCTGTTAAGGAGCCAACCGCTAAAGAGCTAAAATGGCTGATGACAAAAGTTCCTCACTACGGTACGGCCCGTAATACTTTTCGTCAACTGCGTAATAATCAAAGATTTACAGGATATGAGTTTGGAGGAAAAACCGGAAACGTAAACAAGCAGGGGCTTGGCCGCGTTGACTGGTTTGTAGGCTTTGGCCGTCATCCTCAAGATAAAAACCAGCGCATAGCGGTAGGGGTAGTAACAACTCATGGTGATTTTTGGACAGTACAGTCAAGCTACATATCATCGGAGCTTATAAGAAGATACCTTACAGGCGCGCAGGCGCGGACGAGGCTAACTGAAAGCGCAGCAGTCAAAGATTGACAAATGCTTTGCTTACGCCTCCACAATCTCCTTAACAAGCAGCTGAACCTTGGTGCAAAGCTCTCCCTTGCTTTTACCCTCAATGTCTTCTAACGCAATAGGATCCCCAATTTCAAACGTAACTTTCCCCGGTCTTACGCGCAGACTGTTGGGAGGTAAACAGGCTATAGCATTTTTTATTCCCACGGGGACAATCTTAACTCCGGATTTAATCGCAAGTGTAAAGCTCGCTGTTTTAAACTCGCCCACTTTGCCGTCTTTTGAACGTGTGCCTTCGGGAAAGAGTACGAGAGAGATGTTTTCCTTTTGTAATTTTTCGACCGCTTTATTCATAGAGTCAAGCGCTCTGCGGGAGTTTGAACGGTCTATCGCAATATGGCCTATTGCCGACATGCCCCAGCCAAAAACCGGTATCTTAAACAGCTCTTTTTTTGCTATAAAACTGATCTGCCCTCCAACGCCCGTATAGATGATTGGTATATCAAGAGCGCTTTGGTGGTTTGATATAAATACATAGCGTTCACTTGGGTCAAGTTTCTCTTTGCCGATTATTTTAATTTTGACGCCGCCAAGTTCCAATACCCGCAGATTCCACTCCCGCGCTACATTGCGCGCGAATCGAGAGTTGAAAAATGATACAGGGATGGTGATCGCGGCATAGATAACCGCAAAAAACATAATCATCCCTGAAAAAAACACCATGTGCGCATATCGCAAAATTCCAACTATGAAGCTGTCCTTGTTATCCATACGTTCTCCTCTCCCACAAATCCGCGCAGTTCACTCAAAACCTCTGCGGTGGAGGCTATGTTTATATTACTTCCTGATTTAATGCGGTACCTGTTTTCACTTTGTGCCGTTAAGTGTATGACAAGAGTGCATTTTCCCGGATTTGCGTTTGTACAATTGTAAATATTGTCAATTAAGTTTTTGTCAAGCGTGTTTGTTGACACACGCAAATGAATGTATCTGCAGAGTTTTTCACGCGCTTCGCTAAGAGGCATACTGTTATCTATGGCAATCTTTAAGGCGCCTGTACCGCGGTCATCCTGTTTGATTTTTCCGCGGATTAAAACCATCGCCTCCTGTACTAAAAGATCCTTAAACTTTTCATAACTATCGGAAAAAGCGACAAGCCCGATTGTACCGTCAAATGTTTCAAGATCATAAGCGCCCATCTCTTTACCGGTTTTTGTGATAATTTTTTTAACAAAAGTAATCATTCCGCCGATAGTGACGTCTGTTTCGGGCTTCATCTCCTTGAACTCTTCAGAACTTATGTTTACAGTTGAAAATCCGTTTGTCTCGTCTGCAAACTGTTCAAGAGGATGGCCGCTTGCGTAAAAACCAAACATCTCTTTCTCTTTCTGCAGCATAACGTTAAGCGGCCAGGGTGAAACATCGGGAACAACAGGCTCCGGAGCGCTGACTGCCGCGCTGCTTTCGCCGCCGCTCAGCATATCATCAAAAAGATTCACCTGACCGCTGTCGCGCTCTTTTTGAAAGCTGTTTGCGTATTCAAGCGCCGCCCCTACCGCCGCTTCATGGCGGCTGCGCGTCGGCCCGAATCCGTCAAGCGCTCCCGCGTATACTAACGATTCAAGCGCTTTTTTGTTGACGATGCGTGTGTCAACGGATTTACATAAATCAAATATGGAAGTAAACGGCGCGCCCTTTTCTTCGCGCGCCTCAATTATGAGTGCGGCCGCCTTGCCTACGTTTTTAATGGCTCCCATGCCTATGCGGATTGATCCGTTGTCTATACTAAACTCGCTGTCGCTTTTGTTTACATCCGGCGGAAGCATTTTGATACCCATTCTCCCCGCTTCGTTTCTCATCTTTAAAAACTCATCCATATCACCAAGATACGCGCCCAAGTACGCGGTCATGTATTCAAGCGGGAAGTGCGCTTTGAGATATGCGGATTGATATGATAGATGAGCGTAAACGGTAGCGTGCGCTTTATTAAAACCGTACTCCGCGAATTTTGCCATTAAGTCATAGACTTCGCCCGCGGTTTTTTTGTCAATACCCAAAGAGAGAGCGCCCGCAATAAATTTTTCACCCATCTCTTTCATGGTATCGGCGTTCTTTTTACCCATCGCTTTACGCAAAATATCAGCTTGACCAAGTGAGAAATTACCCATCACCTGAGCAATACGCATGACTTGCTCCTGATAGATAATAACTCCGTAAGTCACGTTGAGGATATCTTCAAGCATCTTGTGCGGGTACTCTATTTTTTCCCGGCCGTGCTTGCGGTTAATAAACATATCAATGTTAGCCATAGGCCCTGGGCGATAAAGCGCGACCATCGCTATAAGATCTTCGATGCAGGTAGGTTTAAGTTTACGCAGATATTCTTTCATGCCGTTTGATTCAAACTGAAATATCCCCGTTGTTTCACCGGCGCCAAGCAGGTCAAAACTTTTTTTATCATCTTCGGGCAGTTTCCACAAGTTAAACTCTTTGCTGTGATATTTTTTTATGAGACGCAGCGCATCAGTAAGAACAGTAAGAGTGCGCAGACCCAAAAAGTCCATCTTTACAAGTCCGACACTCTCTACATAGTTCATGTCAAACTGCGTCATTATATCTTCTTTATTAGACGGCTTAAATAAAGGCGCCCAGTTTCTAACCTCTGTGGGGGCGATAATAACGCCGGCTGCATGCATGCCGGGCTGACGGGTAAGACCCTCTAAAACCGCGGCGTGGCGAAATAATTCCTGATAAAGCGGGCTGCCCGCTATCGCGTTTGCAAGCTCGTTATCACCCTCAACATAATCTTTGAACGTATCATTAGCTATTATGGTAGAGAGCGGCGGAGTCTCTTTTTCTTTTAATTTAAGTTTGCCGTCTTTTGTCTCCTTGACGGTTATCCCCATAGATTTTTTAATGGTATCTTCACTTATCATAGAGGACAATTTATTGGCTTCTCCAAGGGAAATTCCCATCGCTCTTGCCACATCTTTTACAACCATCTTGGCTTTCATAGTACCGAAATTTATGATTTGACAAACTTTATCCCGCCCGTATTTGTCAACCACATAATCTATAACCTTAGACCTGTCACGATCAGCGAAGTCTATATCGGCGTCGGGCATTGATATACGCTCCGGATTGAGGAAGCGCTCAAAAATCAGATCATACTTTATAGGATCAACTTCCGCTATGCCAAGAGTGTAAACGACAAGACTTCCCGCTGCCGACCCTCTGCATCCTACAAGGATATCCATTTTCTGCGCAGCCTGTATAAAGTCACGTACTATTAAAAAGTATCCGGTGTAACCCATCTCATTTATAACTTTGAGTTCAAATTCTAATTTTTCTTCAAGTTCAGGAGTTACATCCGCATATTTTTCTCTCAATCCTTTTCTTGCTAAAAAAGAGAGATAGTTTTGAGGATTTTCAAATTCCGGCGGAACGTCTACAGACGGCAGCTGCGGTTCTACACCGATATCAACATTACAGCGATTCGCGATTTCAACAGTATTTGTCATCGCTTCAGGAATATCAGGAAATAGCTTTGCCATCTCATCAGGCGATTTGAAGTAAACCTGATCAGTTGAAAATTTATAGCGTTTGGGATCATCCATTGTTGTTTGCGTTTGTATACAGAGCAGTACCTCATGGCTCGGCGCGTCTTCGTGGCGCAGATAGTGCGCGTCGTTAGCAACAATAAACGGCACATCCATCTCACGGCCAAGTTTTATTAATCCCGCCATCGCTATTTTTTCTTCGTCAATACCATGATCCTGCAGCTCAAAATAAAAATTGCCTTTACCAAAAATCTCAATATAATCCTCTGTCAACTTCCTCGCCTTAGCCGTATCACCATTGATGATTGCGCGCGGAATCGCGCCTCCCGCGCAGGCGGACGTCGCGATTATCCCCTCACTATACTTACGCAATACCTCCATGTCAATTCGCGGCTTATAGTAAAATCCCTCAATATAGCCGATGGTCGATAGCTGCATCAGGTTTTTCCATCCGGTATTATTTTCGGCAAGTAAAACAAGGTGAGAGTAGTTATGTTCGCCGGGGCTTTGGTTTCTGTCGGTTCTTGAACCGGGCGCTACATACGCTTCAAATCCGAGTATCGGTTTTATTTTCGCCTTTTTGCACGCGTAATAAAACTCAACCGCTCCAAAGAGCCCGCCGTGATCTGTTATTGCCACAGCCTCCATCTCAAACTCTTTAGCTCTTTTAATGAGATCATTAATTTTTATAGCGCCGTCAAGGAAACTGTATTCTGTATGATTGTGAAGAGAGACGAAATTTGCGCTCATTGCTGCAATACTCCGATTTTTTTCACTTTACGCAAGAAAAACATCTTTCTCGATTTTGAACGGGGAGTCTGCGCTTCAATAATGGGATCTGCGCCTTTTTGCAAACCTAAGGGCAGAACAGTATAAACATTCGGCTTTATGAGCGAACTGCCCTCATAGTCAATAATTATGTGCTGAGCGGTAAGTATGGCGTAATCGACTACATGAGTCATTTCGCTTATATCAAGAGCCTTAAGCTCCGAACCGTATTTTGTTCTCCGCATTGGCAAAGGGCGCTCCGTATCGTTTACAGAAGAAAAATCCGTCAGCGGTTTCCACTGCTTTTCAGCCGCCGCGGCTGCCTGATTTTCAGCGGCAGGGATAATAGCCGGCCGCTCGTCAGGGGTACGGGGATCGAACCCGAGTTTTTCAAGAATCTCAAAAACTCTCGGCTCGCTGCCATTGCGGATTCTGAAAACTGCGTCCGCGCTCACGATTGTCAAGTGATCGCGCAGCTGCTCGTAGGCAGAAAGCTGAACCGTAATTTTTTTATCTGATGAAACAAGTACTGTATCGTGGCTGACGTAAAGCCGTGAAAATTCACGGCACCACTCTTCAACGGTAGAGAGCACATTGGCCGGACTTGAACGCTTGAAAAGCCAAAGGCGCATATCTGTATCGTCTATCCCATGACTCATGGCATTACAAACGGAGTGCCGGTTTATTTGCCCCTTATATACTTTGTCAAAAGACTTGAGCATTCCGATGTACGCGTAACCAAAAAGTTCCGCCGGTGAGATCTCCTGCGGGATGATAACAGAAAAATCAGTCATTACCGTCATCAAGCCGGGTCTTTGATTCAAAAGAACTTTATCAGGGTCTTCTTTTGCATGGCGGCATGGGGTGAAAAAAAGACCGCTGCCGCTCTCCTCAAGGGTGAGATGCCCTAAAAACTCCAAAACTTTAAGCGCCTGCAGCAATGTCTCCCGATCCTGATCTCCAACAATGCCTTTAACAGAAACCCGGGACGCACCGCAATCATTAAGCATCTCTCTCAAAAGCTCAAACCCAAAGTGACCGCAAAAAACAGAAGCAAAACTCATGATATCGCCAAGGCGCGTTTTTACGCTTTTTTTGAGCCACGCTTTTACTATAGATAAATTAAGAGCATACCCGTTTTCAACATTCACAATAAGCGTCTCTTTTAGACAATACCCAATCAAAAAACCTGCCGGATGCTCTCCCGCGTATGTCTTGCCTTTACCGGTGAGAGTAGGGTCATGAACTAAGCGTTTGAGCAGATTGAGGCCGGAGCGGGAGATTCCGCCGTAACGGCTGCACTTTATAAGATTATGAAATACCAATGAACACGCGGCAGCTACGTCGTTAAGAGGTCTCCAAGTGCACACAAGAGCGCCTTTAACAGGCGTATTTGGAATGAGGCCTTTTTGCACAAGCGTTTTAGCCATAACAGGCCGCAGTACAGGTTCAAACTCATCAAAACCAAAATATTTAGTGAGACCGCGGTTTTGAGCGGCAAAAACTAAAAGGGAAGAGATCAGCGGGTCATTTAGCAAATCGTTTGAGGCAGACTGCGCACTCCCGTTTCCGCCCATTAAATATACCTGACTGCACTTTAATTTTAGATTATCCGGCAGCTCTTCAAAACGGCGGATAAGCTCGCCGGCGCCGGTAAACTTTGAAACAGCCTCTTCAATCATCGCGGATGAGAGAATGCGGCGCGTGCTGCCATCCTCACAAATTAGATTATCTAAAATCCACTGGTGGGGAAGTTTTTTTACATAATCCTGAAAACGCATCAATCCCGGTTGATTTACAAAATTCATAAGTTTATGTTCTCGGATATTTTAATTTTAAAGTGAAAACTATAATGAACAAAAAATGCAAAAGCATCTATAAAATATAAATCAAGGCAAGAGCTTGTTTAGTGAGCTTTTTATTGAAGTACAAATTAAATATCGGCTTGCGCCTCAATAAACACGGTGCGCCGTACCACTCCGCGGCTGCACTGCAGCAGTGAGGCCGCTTAGCGGTACGGCGTAATATACTGGTGAACGGCATAAATTGACACTGCACCGCACGCAGCTGCACGCAGGGCCGGCTCTGCCGCTTAGCGGCACAGTGTCAATTTATGCCGTGGTTCAGTATATTTAAAACGTTACAGTTCTTAATACAGTTGTTGTATTATTGCCTTTGAGCCGCAAAAACAGCGTGCTGTTTCTAACATTATCAAAGTGCAGTTCCGAGGCTCCCGAGTATACCTTGCCTTTTTTGATCTCCCTGCCCGTAAGATCAACAATCGAATATGAATGATACCCGTGATTATTGGGCAACATGGCGCTGAAGCCGCGCTTAGACGGCCTTAACACCACCTGCGTTCTTGTATTGTGCACCCCTAGAACCTGTTTCACCGATGTTTGTTCAGATTGTCTGAAATGAGCGGTGATCTCTCGGTTATGCCACATATCACTCGCCGGGTGATTGGCATCGTTACCCCACGCGCCGCCATCCCATCTGTCAAATACCCAGCCTTCGCTGGGAACAGCTACTAAAGTTAACGCCTGACCCGAAGGGTAGCAGTCCCTCTGCGGCGTGACATTAATAGCGCCGGATCCCATAACTCTTAGTGTGAGCACCTCTCCGGCCGCACAGCCCGCTCCGCCCTGCTGCTGGAAGTTGGCGGTGATTGTCGCGTTAGCGGTTAAGGTCACGGTAGTTGCCGCTAAGCTCACGTTAGCGATTGCGGCGCCGCTGCCGGTAATAGTCCAGTTTACAAATGTGTAACCGGTGGCGGCATCGGCTGAAATATTGACTGGCGTTCCCGCGGGATGACTCTGACCGCTCGATGGAACAACCGTACCGCCGGCCGTTGGACTGCGGTTAATTATTAACGTAAAGTTCGTTGGCTGAACCGGGATCTGCGTGAAGTTCGCGGTAATTACCGCGTTAGCGGTTAGTGTAACGGTGGTCGCCGCGCTGTTTGAGTTAGCTATTGTGGCGCCGCTGCCCGTAACTGTCCAGTTACTGAAAGTATAGCCTGTCGCCGCCGCAGCTGATATATTGACGGGCGTTCCCGCCGCGTGGCTCCCGCCGCTTGCCGGAGTAACCGTGCCGCCGGCCGTTGGGTTTCGGTTGATTGTCAGCGTAAAGTTTGTCGGCTGAACCGGTATCTGCGTAAAGTTAGCCGTAACCGTTACATTCCCATTCACGGTGACGGAAGTGGACGCGCTGCTTGCGTTTGCGATAGTGCCGGTACCGGTGATTGTCCAGTTGTTGAACGTATAGCCCTGCGCGGGGTTAGCCGTTATAGTGACCTGCGTTCCGGCGGTAATGTTCGATTGGGCCGACTGGCTTACATTGCCGCCGGCTGTCGGATTTCGGTTGACCGTAAGCGTGAATGTTGGAATAGCGGTCCATCTCGCCCAAATAGTGGAGTTGGAGGTAAATACAGTATTCGTGGTCACTTCCGTTCCGCCTGTTTGCGCTGTAAACCAACCGCTGAAAGTATTACCGCTTCTTGTTGGCGCAGGTAAACTTGTCAGCCTGCCATTAGTCCCTGTTATAGCGGATGTCGGGGTAACAGTACCGCCGTTTGCATTAAATGTTATGGTGAAAGTATTCGCGGGGATAGCCGTCCATCTCGCCCAAATAGTAGCGTTAGCGGTAAACACTGTGCTTGTGGTTACTGCTGTTCCGCCGGTTGCCGCTGTAAACCAGCCGTCAAAAGTAAAACCGCTTCTTGCCGGCGTAGGCAGAGTTGCGAGTGTACCGCCCGTTCCGGTTGTCGCGGTTGCCGGAGTAACCGTACCGCTGTTTGCGTTAAATGTTATTGTGTAGGCGGTAGGCTGAGGCCCGGTTCCGGGGCCGCCCCCAATTCTTGCGCCGCTGTAGACGTCTCTGAGCTCCTGCGGACAATCTACAGACCTCATGGTATATCTCGGATTGCTCGCCGCCATAAGCCAGTCAGCATAAAAGACGCACCCTTGTCTAAGCAGGGCATGATTCGCGGCGCTGAATACCGAGTTACACCTGTCCCTGAGACAAGTACGCTGCGCCGCCGCGGTACCGGTCTCACAGAACTGTCTCAAAATACCGCCGTACTGATGCCCGAGAGCCTGAGTGCTGATGCCGGTTTGACCGGTGAAGCTGTCATAAAGCCCCAATCCGCCGCCCGGAACCATAAGGTCAAACTGAGTGCTGCCCACATCACCGCCGATATTAGCCGCCATAACAATCATTCTTTTTCCCTGAATGGCCCGGTGGTTATCATTTGTAGAGTGTTCGCCGGTACCGGTGAATGTTATTTCGTAACATGAACCGCAGCGGTTAGGCGGGTTTGTAGCCACAAATCCGTAAGCCAAATTGTCGTTAACAGCGTAAGGAATCATATCCCAGCAAGTAAATGAGTTGCCGCCGTTGCAGCTGCTCCTGTTTGCATCGCTTGTCGGAGTCAACCGGTTATTGCTGCGGTCGCACTCCTTGCAAGCGTTAGCAGCGCCGCCGGCATTGTTAATCCACGAGCAGCTCTGTTTACAGCCATCCCAGTAACGGGACATCCAGCCATTTTGCGCATTTACAATACCGGTAAGAAAAATGGTAAACAGCGCAGCCATAAAGAGTGTCTTTCTCATTGCGGTCTCTCTCTTGTTAATTTTTTAAGGGTATGATTATTGTAATTAGTCAGAACTTAAAATGTTTACACATAATTTAATATAAACTGAGACAAGCCAAGGCGCAATCAATACAGATTAATTTGTTAATATTTTTTTGTGAGGCAAAAAAATAAAGGCTGCCTCATTTTGAGGGTGAAGGGCTAAATCAGTTGATGTGTCATTGCAATTCCATGAAAATCAATGAAATACAGTATCGCACCAACTCGTTTATGACACTACCCTACTTTTTGAAATACTTCTGATTTCTGCTTGTAGGTTTATCCGGTTCCGTTAAACCAATTAAGCCCGCTTCAATTGCCGGATTAAGGTAATTTTGTCTGAAAGAATTTCGTGATTTCATTCCGAGTTTATCCATTATCTCTTGTGCGGTTAGTTGATAGTCTGAAAGCGCTTCGAGAAGTTTGCGGATTTTTAAATCAATGTGATTTATGTGATCCCGAACGCCGGTTGTTACCTCTTTAGCCGCCTGTAAAATGGATTGCAGCATAAATATGATAAATGGATTGCATTTACTTTGTTCGGTAGATTCTGCAATTGCGTTGTAATATACCTGTTGACGATCTAAGATTATGCTTTCAATGGGAATCCACAAAAATACGGGCTTCCAATCTGCTAATATTGCTGTTTGCCAAATTCTTCCCATCCTGCCGTTACCGTCCGGAAACGGGTGAATGAACTCAAATTCATAATGAAAGATACTTGATTTAATTAGCGCGTGTGCTTTCGTTTCTCTTAGCCAGGTAAACAAATCGTACATTAATTCGTAAACCCTGCTTGCCGGCGGAGCCATGTGAACTACTTCGCCCGAACTTCCAAATACCCCAACGCCGCTTGTCCTAAAAACACCTGACCGTCCTATAAGTCCTTTCATCATAATCGCGTGAATTTTTAAATGGTCTTCAATGCTGTATGGATTAACAGTCTCAACTTGTTTGTACGCTTCTATCGCGTTTTCCGCTTCTTTTATCTCATTAGGAGGACCCAAAACTTTTTTCCCATCTAAGATCGCACTAACCTGTTCGAAAGTTAATGTGTTATTTTCTATGGCAAGTGATGATTGAATAGATTTAATACGGCATGAACGCCTCAAACGCGGAAATTTGCTCAAATTGTCTACACCCGAAATAACACCTATTGCTTCAGAAATTTCTGATACAAGGCCGAGCATTTCATCTGTAACTTCATACGGAGGTTTATAATTCATACCTAATATTATACTTTATTACAGATACAAGGGTCAACTATCTTGTGCGTTATCTTGTGTGTTATCTTGTGCGTTAGCGAGTTAGAACCGTACCCATTTACTAACATTCATCACAACCGCATTAGTAAGGCTGTTGCAAAATGATTTATCCGATTCTACTATAACCGCCAATATCGCTATTTCTAAATTTACGTAATCACAAATGTAAAGTTTATGACCATAAAATCATAACTCATGAGGTTTTCAAGAAAGCTAACGATTGTTACAAACTCTTTAAAATGCAACGCCCTGTTGTAATTAAGCGATAGCGGATTCCCATCGGCTTAATTAAAAAACAAAAAATAAACCTACGCAGGAATTAAAAGACATCGGGAATTACGGCTTCTTACTTGATATAAAATCATCCGTTTCAAAATGATAAATCATGCTTATTCGATAATCACTATTAAAAAAGTATCACATTAATGTGAAATTATACTATATTGTTTTGTTATATATCTCAAATGAAAGGAGAGCGTCATGCTCATAAAAACTGTAACGAGAAGCTTTTTAGTCTTAACAAGCGCCGCGGCATTCACATTTGTCTTTGCACAATTCCCGTGGGAAACGGATTCATCCTCAGATGATTCACCCGCCGCGTCGGAATCGAGCTTTGGTTCAGGATCTTCATTTGGCTCGGAGTCCTCTTTCGGTTCAGAATCTTCTTTTGGATCGCAGTCATCCTTTGGCGGCTTTTCTGATCCGGAACCAACACCGGAACCGGAACCTGTTGCCGCACCGGTCGAAGCAAGAGCGGAAAGACCCGCAAGAGCCGCGCGCGCACGCTCTGCAGAGATGTCGTCAGAACAGCTAACCTGCCCGGTATGTGTAAGTAAAAGACTTAAGCAAAACATATTCGTCGATCACGACGGCAAGAGAATCTACATGTGCAGTATCGCGTGCAAAGGCAGAGTTAACCGTAATCCGCAGGCTTTCATAGACAAACTTGAAAAACGCGGGGAACAGGCAGGAAGAAATTAATTTGGGATTCTAAGCGTTTCACTTTTTAATTTGATGTTATGGGGGCAGCTCGTTTTGAGACAGCCCCCATTGTTTTTTGGCCGCCGCCGCAGGATCCATGTTACCTGCCGCTGTTATACTAAACCACGGCATAAATTGACACTGTGCCGCTAAGCAGCCTCACGGCCCTGCGTGCAGCTGCGTGCGATGCAGTGTCAATTTATGCCGTTCACCAGTATATTATTCTGTATCACTAAGCACTTGCTCCGCGTTAGGATGATGCTCCCCCGTCAATGAAAAATATCCCGCGTCGTCAAGCTGTCCGCGTATGTACATATTATTTGCGATTACGGCTATGCGTCTTGCCATGAAGCCTGATTTTGTATGATGTGGGGTGATTCTTGCCGGCATGGCAAGAGTTGCCGCCATGCGCGCGGCTTCGGTTCGTGTTAGATTCGCGCTGCTTTTTCTAAAGTATACGTTTGCGGCCGCTTCACACCCAAATACGTTTTTGCCCCACTGCGCGTAGTTCAAATAAAGTTCTAAAATCCGGTCTTTGCCAAGATATTTCTCCATTAAAAGCGCGTAGCCGATCTCCATGAACTTGCGTTCGAAACTTTTTTCCGGCGTTAAAAAGAAGTTTTTCGCAACCTGCTGAGTGATGGTGCTTGCGCCGCTTCTAAATGAGTTTGAGGTGCGGTTCCTCTCAATCGCCTCAACTATGGCGTCTAATGAAAAGCCGGGATGAGTGTAAAATCCGTCGTCTTCGGCGGCTAATACCGTCTGTTTTAAAATATCGGCGATTGAATCAAGGGGTACAAATTTCCAAATTAAACTGTCGCACTCTCCCGCCTCTCTAAGCTGCTCGCGGTATTGTTTCATATAAGCGGACTCTGTTGGATTTTCTGTTATAAGCTGCTTAACATCGTTTATCGGTTTCATAAGATGATTGTCAAAGTAAGCTCTTCCGTGTGTGTATCCCAAATAAATCGCTATAGTGCCGGCAATGGCGAAAATCACCGCGTAAGCCACAAATATGGTTCTTATAACGATGTATATCCCTATAAGGATCCGCAGAATGAGCGGGAGTTTTTTATTGGGATTTTGGTTATCTGCGCTATTTGTCATGGCCTTAAAATAATAATTTACGGGACGCAAGTCATAAACAAAAATCATCCTCGTCCCAAAATTTATAAAATTTATCAAAATTAAAAATTATTTGTTAAATGTGTCAAATATGCTTATATTATTAAGGTGGCAGTTAAATGCCGGAGTAATATATGTAGAATAAGATTGAATTGATCAATTGATCACCGCAAAAATAGCTGTAAGGGGTAGATATGAAAATCTGCACAATCAAAAAACTCACTATTTTCACAATAGCAGTGTTTTTTTCAGCGATCACTGCCGCGGCGCAAACTAACGGCCTGCCGGTGATAAGAATCAATACGGAAAACGGCGACTCTATTTTGAACAAAGAGGATTGGGTCACCATGACTTTTTCTCTGACCGATCCCAATAACTCTGAAAACAATATCGGACCAATCAGCAATCAGCAGATCAGAGGGCGCGGGAACTCCACTTGGTTTTCCTGGCCTAAAAAGCCTTACCGTATAAGGTTTAGAAACAGTGAGAAGCAGTCTCCTTTCGGACTTCCGGCAGCGCGGAACTGGGTTCTCATTGCGAACTATTATGACCTGTCGCTCATGAAAACGTCTGTTGCGTTTGAACTTGGGCACAGGTTTGGTTTGAAATACACCTGCTCATATCACCATGTTGATTTTTATCTGAACGGCGTGTATGAGGGAAGCTATCTTTTTACAGAACACAGGCAGGCGGATCCTGACGGGCACGGCGCTCCGGGGAGAGTGCCTGTTGATTTGTATGAGGGCTGGTTTGCCGAGATAGCGTGGCAGTTCAACGATAATCCGAGATTCAGGACAACGGACTATAATCTTCCTATGGTGATAAAATCGCCCTCTTTTGAGCCTGAGCTTATGACCAATCCCGCATATAATTTTGTGCGGGATGATTGGAATGAGTTGACTCGTTTGATGAACGCCTCAAATTTTCCCGAAAACGGTTATCGGGATTTGATTGACTTAGAGTCATTTGTCAAATATATCATGGTACAGGTTATATCGAACAATTCAGACTTTAATGTTCCTCTGCATGAACCATTTGATACGCGCCGCGACCCGGGCAGTATCTTTTTTTATAAGGACAAGGGCGGAAAAATCTTCGCCGGGCCGCTTTGGGATTTTGATCTCAGCTTTGGTACGTCATGGTTTAGCGGCAATATGTTCGGCGGCGGTTTGCCTGCACGGATAACAGTTGCGCCAACCCTGTATCCGTATCCGAATTATCCGTTTTTCCGCCGCTTTTTTGACGACCCGGTATTTGTTTCGAGATGGGTAGAGGTTTGGAACGAAAACTACAGCGAAAATATAGCTACAATGTCAAGTTTTATTGATAAGCTGGCGGAGAAGCTCAGAAGAAGCGCGCAGGAAGATAACAGGAGATGGTGGCCGGCAAATAACTTTGACACACGGGTATCGGAGTTAAAAAATTATTATGAAACGAGAACCGCGTTTCTTAATACATACTATAACGAGGTTACTGCGATAGCTCAATCGAACAGCCGAATCCCGCCTGACAGCGTTTTGCTCAATGACAAAGAAGCAGCGTTGGCTGTATCCAAAGACGTGTTGACAAATGGGTTTACCGCCGGGCCTAATCCTGTCAATAAATCATCGGGAACGATAACATTTTTTTATCAAGGCAAATCAATAAAAAACGGCACATTTACCATTTATGACGCATCCGGCAATACCGTCAGCAAGATACGTATAAGCGGCAGCGCCGTCCCCGGCAATAGCGAAAGGCGTGCGGTTGGATCATGGGATTTGACAGACCGCAGAGGCCGCAAGGTATCCGCGGGGACGTATTTGGTTAAGGGGATGATTATTGGGCCGGACGGCAGGGGAGAGAGGGTGGCTGCGGCGGTTGGGGTGATGGAGCGCCGTTAGGCGCGTGTAATACAGCGCGGTTCAAGTCTGCCTCCGGTAAATCTTAGCGGGCATTCGATTGATTAACCGCGCTCCGTGCATTATTTTTAGTTGTCATGACGATAAAAATTATTAGAAGGGGTAAAAATGTCCGGTAAATATATACCATCAGAAATTGAACCGAAGTGGCAAGCCCGCTGGCATGAAAAAGAGGTAAACAAAGTTGTGTTTGACTCATCAAGGCCGAAGTTCTACGCGCTTGACATGTTCCCGTATCCTTCAGGAGCGGGGCTTCATGTGGGACACTGTGAGGGATATACGGCTACGGATATCGTATGCCGCATGAAAAAAATGCAAGGGTATAATGTTCTGCACCCTATGGGCTGGGACGCTTTTGGTTTGCCTGCTGAAAACTATGCGATTAAGACCGGCGTTCATCCCAAGATTACAACCGAGAAAGCTGTCGCCAGTTTTAAACGGCAGATAAACTCTATTGGATTTGGGTACGATTGGGATCTTGAAATAAACACTACAGATCCAGCTTACTATAAGTGGACTCAATGGATTTTTTTGCAGCTTTACAAAAAGGGACTCGCTTACGAGGGCGTTATGCCTATAAATTGGTGTTCATCCTGTAAAACAGGTCTTGCCAATGAAGAGGTGATAAGCGGTAAATGCGAGAGGTGCTCAACCGCTGTTGAGCGTAAAGATATGAGGCAGTGGATACTTAAAATAACCGCTTACGCAGACAGGCTTCTTGAGGATTTAGCCGAAGTTGACTGGCCGGAATCGACTCTTGCGATGCAGCGCAACTGGATAGGGCGCTCTGAGGGAGCGGAGGTTGAATTTCGTGTGGCCGGTGATAAATTCGGTGATAAAAAAATTAAGGTTTTTACTACAAGGCCGGATACTCTTTTCGGTGCGTCTTACATGGTGCTCTCACCGGAACATCAGCTCGTTTCGGAGATAACTTCTGATGGACAGAGCGGCACCGTAAAAAAATATCAGGAAGCCGCGCGGATGAAAAGTGATCTTGAGCGCGCGGAGTTGTCTAAAGATAAAAGCGGAGTCTTTACAGGTGCGTATGCCGTAAATCCGGTCAACGGGAAAGAGATTCCTGTTTGGATTGCGGACTATGTACTTGCCGGTTACGGTACCGGCGCTATTATGGCGGTTCCCGCTCATGATGACAGAGACTATGAGTTTGCGCAAAAATTCAATCTTCCCATAATACAGGTTGTAGCTCCTGCTGACGGGAGTAAAATCGAAGACGGCGTTGCTTTTACAGCTAAGGGAGTGAATGTCAACTCAGATTTTATTGATGGTCTTCCTACAGATCAAGCCAAACAAAAGATGAACGCGTGGCTCGAAGAAAAAGGATACGGAAAGGCTGCCGTAAGTTATAAATTGCGTGACTGGATTTTTTCACGTCAAAGATATTGGGGTGAACCTATTCCTGTTATTCATTGTCCCGCTTGCGGTATAGTGCCTGTTCCCGAAGATCAATTGCCGGTCACTCTTCCTGACGTCAGCAAATATGAACCGTCCGGCACAGGCGAATCGCCGCTTGCCAATATAGACGAATGGGTCAGCACCGAATGTCCTGAATGCAAAGCCCCGGCAAAGCGTGAGACCAATACCATGCCGCAGTGGGCGGGTTCATGCTGGTACTATTTGCGTTATCTTGATCCGCTTAACGATAAGGAAGCGTGGAGTAAAAAGGCAGAGTCTCAGTGGATGAATGTTGACTTATACGTAGGCGGTGCGGAGCACGCGGTGCTTCATCTTCTCTATTCGCGTTTTTGGCACAAGGTACTTTATGACTTGGGATATGTCTCCACGAAAGAGCCGTTTAAAAAACTGCGTCACCAGGGTATTGTGCTCGCTCAAACGTACACCGACAGCGCCGGTAAATATCATGAATTTTCTGAAATTGAGTTTATTGACGGCGGGGCGTGTCTTAAAGCTACAGGCGAAAAGTTGACTGTAGAGATAGAAAAAATGGCAAAGTCAAAACTCAACGGTGTAAATCCCGACGAAGTAGTTGAGAAATACGGCGCGGATGTACTTCGCATCTATGAGATGTTTATGGGAGAGTTTGAACTGCCGAAACCGTGGGATCCGCGCGCGATTGAGGGGTGTAACAGATTCCTTCGCAAACTTTACCGTTTGGCGGAGGATTTTCTTGAAAAGGGCGGACCGCAGGGCGATCCTAACTGCCGCATTCGTCACAAGACAATTAAAAAAGTGAGCAGCGATCTTGAAGCGATGAAGTTCAACACAGCGGTTGCCGCGATGATGGAATTTATCAACGAACTTGGTTCAACGGGCGCGGCAAAAGAGGATTTGGAAGCGCTTGTAAAACTTGTAAGCCCATACGCACCCCATATTGGCGATGAACTTTGGGAAAAACTTGGCAATGAGGGTTTTCTCATCAATACTCCGTGGCCGGCGTGGGATGAAGCGATGGTTATAGATTCGGTTGTCACAGTAGTAGTACAAGTCAACGGCAAGCTCCGCGCAGAATTTCAAGCCCCGCGCGAAGCAAGTTTGGACGAGCTTAAAACAACAGCGCTTGGTCTTGACAAAGTCAAACCTTTTATCAGTGACAAAACAATACGCAAGGTAGTCGTAATCCCCGGCAAACTTGTGAATATTGTCGTTGGATAGTTGATTATGACAAAAAAAATCATTATCGCCACAGGAAATCAAGGCAAAGTTAATGAGTTTAAAGAGTTGTTTTCGGGTATTGATCTATCCGTAAGCTCTCTTAAAGATCATTGGAATCCGCTGCCGGACATAGAGGAAAACGGTTCCGCATTTTACGATAACGCAAAGATAAAAGCAGACTGGGTCTACGAGCGAAGAGGCGGTGTGTGGGCGCTGGCTGATGATTCGGGTCTTGAGGTTGACGCGCTTGGCGGCGCCCCCGGCGTTTTAAGCGCACGGTTTAGCGGTGAGGGCGCAACATCAGAAAGTAATAATGAAAAACTTCTTAATGACTTAAAGGAAATTCCCGAACATCTCCGCACTGCCCGCTTTAAATGCGTACTTGTCCTGAAAACAGGCCCCGAAACATATTTGAGCGCGGAGGGTACATGTGAGGGCGTAATCATAACTGAAAAAAGCGGCTCTCGCGGATTTGGCTATGACCCGCTGTTTATTCCTCAGGGATTTAACGAAACATTCGCGCAAATATCATCGGAAGAAAAAAATAAGATCAGCCACAGGGGCAAAGCAATGCGCGCGCTTTACAAAGAGCTGCAAAAGATTATTGATTGAAGCGATATTTACTTTTTTCTCACTCCAAGAACATTGGGCACCGGCGGAGCGCTTGCCGATCTTCCCCCCGATGAAAAATCACCGATAAAAATCATCGTATCTGACGGCGCGGCTATATAGAGCTGTGAGGGCGAGCCGCCCTCCATATACATTGCGCGGTCTAACTTTATCGGTAAATTATTGAGGATGTTTACAAATTCGTGAACCGAGTGCGGCGCTGTTGATTGTATGAACAGCAAATTTTGCTGTTTGTCTATCCCCGCCGCCGCTATGCTCCATCGTCTGCCGTTTTCCTGCCATACGTTTTTGCCGGTGCAGGAGAGCATGCGTATCGATTGCACCATTGATCCGTAATCTTCACTGATTTTTTGAAAATCATCACACTGCCTGTCAACTAAACGTATTTGCGGAATATTTTTTTTGAGCGGTTCAAAAACGAGAATTGTATTGTCTTTTGAGAGTCTTGGATTATTAACATGCTGCGATGTTCTCATAAGTGAGACGCTGGTTTTGTAATCTGTCTGATACATCGCCGCGTTTATAACTGCGCTCATTCTCTCTTTTTGCCCCCACTCAATAGCGGTGAGAGAGTTTCCCCGGTTGGGGTGGCTTGCGTTTAGAAGGTGCAGCTCGTATCGTTTTGGGTCTATACGTAAGATGCGGATTTGAGCGCTGTCGTTTCGGATGTTGTCATTTTGGTTATAGAGCGGAGAGAGAAAAACGCCAAGTGTGAAGCCTTTGTCAAGCTCGCGCCACTGTGCCTGTGTGTTTGCGGTCATCAGTAAGATAAGTGTGCAGAGTATCAGCGGATTTGTTTTTGTTATCATCATAAAAAAATTACATTATGGTACGATATCTATACTAAACCACGGTATAAATTGACGCTGTGCCGTTAAGCAGCAGAGCCGGCCCTGCGTACGGAAGAAGCGGATAAAGCAGCTGCTCGAATTGTCGAAACTTTGTCAGAAAGAGCTTTTACGTTTAGTCCAGTGGAATATATGAACCGTTTTTTGGGAACTTGCTGTCAGGCGAAAATAATATCTTAAAAAATCGTGATCTGCGAATCAATTTGGATAATACGGATCAGTGATAATTTTGGTTATTTCCGCTTTAGATAGACGCAATGATCACTCTCACTTATTAATTTAATATATAAATACACAAAAATTGGTACCTGCATTGCTACAAAATGTATTTTTATTATTCTCTGCTTAAACCGCATAACCGGCGTGTATTTTGGTATTTATACTTTGGATGGTTAGTCAGAGAGACGTTATTTTAAAATTTAAGTAAAAATGCAGGAGACGGAACTTATGGCAGACGGTTCAAACCCACAGCGTTCAGGCAAGATTTTCACCGGTATTCCCATGATGGGGATGGTAGTGCTGATTGTGGCTTTTGTGGGTCTTGCGGTAGATTCTACAAAGGCAAATGTAGATAATTTCTTCGCCGATGTGGTGCGCATGGATAATGTCGCCGCAAAAATCCACCAAAATTATGTCACAGAGGTCTCCTCAAAAGATTTGATCGACAACGCTATAAAGGGGATGATGAACGCTCTTGACCCCCACACCACCTACTTTGAGGCAAAAGAGTACAACGATCTGCGTGTTCAAACAGAGGGTAAGTTTGGCGGGCTTGGGATTCAAATCTCAATAAGAGACAAAGTGCTTACCGTTATGACGCCAATATCAGGCACCCCCGCGCACAGAGCGGGAATACAGTCCGGCGATCAGATCATAAGAATAGACGGGGTTTCAACGCGCGGGTTTACTTCCGATAAAGCGGTCAGCAAACTCAGAGGCGAACCGGGTACAAACGTTACTATTATGATAAGACGCAGAGGCGAGGCGCAGGATATTGAATACACCATAAAAAGAGAGATCATACACATAAAGCCGGTTCCGTTTTTTGGAGTTCTCGAAAATGATATCGGGTATATTGTGCTTCAGCAGTTTTCGCAGGACGCGGGCGCGGAAATAGAAAAGGCAATAAAAGAGCTGCTCAAAAAGAATATAAAGGGACTTGTGTTTGATTTGCGCCACAACCCCGGCGGTCTTCTGCCCCAGTCTATTGAGGTTTCTGAGAAGTTCTTGCCGCGCCGCTCTCTTGTGGTTTCAACCAAGGGCCGGGTGCGCAATCAAAATAAGGAGTTTCACAGCACCTCCAATCCGGTGCTCCCTATGGATATGCCGCTTGTGGTGCTTGTTGACCGCGCCTCCGCAAGCGCGTCTGAGATTGTAGCGGGAGCGATTCAAGACTGGGATAGAGGGCTTATTGTCGGCGATACAACATTTGGCAAAGGCTCGGTGCAGAGTGTTTTACAGTTAGACGCTGCGAATCATCTCAAAATTACAACGGCATTTTACTACACACCTGTAGGCAGATGTATAAACCGTGCCGAAAATTTTGTGCGTAAAGATGCGGCGGGCGCGGAGGATGATGAAGAGGACGGCGAAGAGGAGGAGGGTCAGGCGTCTGACTCCGGCAACAAAAAAGAGAAAGCCGCGCCGGCGGATACAACAACTTACCGCACAAAAGGCGGACGTTTAGTGTACGGCGGGGGCGGTATTGTTCCCGATACTATAGTGGAGAGAAAAATTCCTGAAATGGCTGTGCGCGCTTTGCTTATGAAGGATATGTTTTTTAAATTCGCTAATACTGAATATGTAAAGCTCCAAAAGCGCGGTGTGAAACTAACGCCTGATTTTAAGGTTGATGATGACATAATGAGAGATTTCTACGCGTTTCTTGATTCCTCTGATTTTACATATCAGAGTCTTGCCGAACTTCAGTTTGAGGAGTTTAAGAAAAGGAGCGGACTTATTGAAGATACCGCTGCCGCAAAGGTAAAAAATGCGCTTTTGGAGCTTCCCAAGTTAAGCGAAGCTGAGCTTAAAAACTTGAGAGCTAACGCGGAAAAGATGGATAAGATTCTTGCCGAGGAGAGCAAAAGAGCTCTAAGGCAAAACGACGCCGAGATAAGGCGTCTTGTGCGTAACGCGCTTTTAGTGCGTGAGTTTGGCCAAGACAACGAAGCGGTATTCCGCGCAAGACTTGCTCACGACGAACAGCTTGCGGTAGCGCTGAGCATATTGGGTGATAAAAATACCTATTCAAAGTTGTTGAAAGGGCAGACTGCTTCTCCTGAAAAACAGGCTGCTCCCGCAAAGCAGGCAGCACCGGCAAAACAGGAGCCTGCGGAAGGCAGAGGCAGGAGAGGCAGAGGCCGGTAGAACTGAAAACTGATAACTAATTTTCTCTTAAATCATAAATTTACAGGAGTTCGGTTGTATGATTAATAAGATGCGTGAGATTGCTCCCATGATGATGATTGTCATCCTTGTGGTATTTGTCGGCGGAACAATTTTTCTTGACTGGGGCATGAACGCTACCGGACAGGGTCGGGCTACAAATGCCGGAAAAATTAACGGAAGAGAGGTCTCTCTTGAGTACTTTGACCGTCTCGTGAGCATGGAGCGGATGCGTTTGCAGGAGCAGATGCAGGACGTCCCGCCAAGCCAGTACCGCATGATCCCCAATCAGGTGTGGAATCAGGAAGTCAGCCGGGTTTTGCTTCAGGATGTGATTAAGTCAATGAAGCTCAGCTCCACAGACGAGGAAGTTTTTGAGTATCTGAAGCGCAACCCTATTCCCGGGATCGATACAGCCTCCATATTTATGACCGACGGCCGTTTTGACACTACAAAGTATGTTCAGTGGCTCAGTACTCCTCAAACCTACACTATGTACCCTTGGATGATAGAGATTGAAAATCAGGTGAGAGATCAGATTCTGCCGGGTCAGAAGATAGAGGCGCTTTTGAAAGCGGGTGTGTTCGTCTCCCCGGCGGAAGCCGCTCACGATTTTGCTATGAGAAACAATAAGGCGACTTTTGAATTTGTTAAGGTTGAAGGACGAAATTTCCGCAGAGACGACGCTGAGGTGAGCGATAACATGGTAAGGGAGTTTTACCGCGCGAATCAAAGCAGTTTTATGCAGGATGAACAGGCAGATCTTTATTTCGTGAGACTTCCAAAGGCTGCAACTCCAAGTGACGAGCAGGCGACTTATGAAGAGCTGAAAGATATCAAGAAGCAGATTGAGGCGGGTGAGTATACATTTGAAATTGCCGCGCAAAACGAGTCTGACGATGAGGGAAGCGCTGTTAACGGCGGTGATTTGGGATGGTTTGGAAGAGGCGCAATGGTGCCTGAGTTTGAAGCCGCGGCGTTTGCTTTGGAACCCGGCGTTATCTCTGACCCTGTAAAGAGCGCGTTTGGATTTCATATAATAAAAGTTGAAGAGCGCACAGAGGAAGAGGGTGAGATCAGAGTTAAGGCGAGGCACATTCTGAGAAAAAATCTCCCCTCAGACGAGACGCTTGATAATTTGTCTGACAAGGCAGAAGAGCTTAGAGCCGCTATGGTTAGAAATGGTTTTGCGGCGGCTGCCAATAATCACCCGTCAGTAACTCTTGATTCTACCGGTCTTTTCAGAAGAGGCGCTCAGCCGCCAAGACTTGGGTTTGTATCAGGCGCGGCATCCTTTGCTTTTGGCCGCAAGCAGGGTGAGGTTTCCGATATCCTTGATTCTGAAAACGCGTTCTACATTGTCTCTGTAAAAGAGAGACTTAGAAGAGGCGCAGCGCCTCTTGAGAGAGTGCGTCCTCAAATCGTAGAAGCATTAAAGGATACTCTTGCGATGCAGGAGGCGAGAGCTTACGCCGCAGCAGTTTTGGAAAAAGTTAAAAGCGGAACATCACTTGAAGATATCGCCGCAAGCAATCCGGCTCTTATCACAGGAACCGTTACAGACGCTCCGGTTATGAGCTTTCAGCCTCAGCTTGGATACGCCTCAAAAACCGCAAGCGCGGCACTGAGTCTCTCTGAGGGGCAGGTTTCGGGTATTATTGACGAGCGCGGCGGCTTTAGCATTGTTCGGGTGCTCAATAGAGGTGAAACAAGAGAGTTTGACCCCGCGTCACCCGAGGCACAACAGCTCGCCTCCATGACCAAAAATCAGGGCAGGCAAACCGCCTACGGCGAGTGGTACCGTAATCTGCAAAGCGGCGCGAAAATCGTTAGCAACGTAGATCAGTTCTATTTGGATTAGCGTGTGATTGGGAAGCGGACTCTTAGTATACTCGCCCGCTTAGTAATAAAACACCCCGGTAAGGTGCTCATGTTCTGCGTTCTTTTAACGCTGTTGAGCGCCTTTTTTGCTTCGCGTCTTGGTATAAGAACTCAGCTTGCGGAGATGGTGCCGAGAGATATTCCTCAGGTAAAAGAGTACTTTGATATTACAGAGGGCTACTCCTCCGACGCCGCGGTAATGATAACTCTTGAGAGCGCCGATAAAAATATCAGGCTTATGCAGGAGGCCGCGGAAGAGATCGCCGCGCAGCTTGAAAATATTGTACTTGTAAGACCCTCAAAAAATGCTAAACTGACCCTTAAGCAGAGACACGCTCTTTTTAAAGGGGAATTTCCCCAAGGAGTAAAGTACGATACCCTAAAGTTAGTTCGCAGAATTGATTATAAGCATAATGAAGAGTTTTTATCCCGCTACGGACTTCTCATAAAAGAGCCGGAGGAACTTGAACGCATTGCCGCGGTGGTCGGCTCGCCTCAGATTCAGCAGATATTAGCCAATGTAAACTTTGAATTTGAGAAAATCCTCGCGCGAAGCGAAAGAGCGATCTCCCACTATGAGCGCTCGGAGCTTAACCGGGAGATAAACCGTATTCAAATGCTGCTTGAATCGTTAGAAAGATTTATCGAAAACGGCGACAGCGCCGATGTCGCGCGCCAAATATCAGATTTTCTTAAAGGCTCCCAGTATCATATATCATCCGACAACACCACGCTTCTTATGACGCTTCAGTCGGCGGTAAGTTTTGATCAGTTTGACGAGATGATGTATCTTGGCTACAGAATTGACGACACGCTTAGAGTAATGAGAGAGCGCTACAGCGAACTTACTATAGGGCGCAGCGGAACCATAATGCTTCAGGTTGACTCTGTAAACGGCGCGGCTATGAATTTTGGCTGGTCAACTTTCATTGATTTTGCGATAATATTTATAATTCTCATAGGTTCTTTTAAGGAGTGGAAAAACCCGCTTTTCCTCTTTGTCGCACTGCTTGCCGGTATAATTTGGACCGCGGGGGTTTTAGGGCTGCTTTTTGGAGAGATAAATATTCTATCCGCGGCTTTTTGCATTGTCCTTGTGGGTTTGGGGGTAGATTATGGAATCCACTTTATTTCGGGATTCAGCGACGGCAGATATGTTGACAAATCGGCGGCACGCTCCATTGCATATATGTACAGCCGTGTGGGTTCGGGGGTGATTATCGGCGCGCTTACAACCGCGGCGGTGTTTTTTTGCCTCTCGCTGATCGGCTTTCAGGCTTATTTGCAGATGGGAATTGTTATCGGGATAAGCGTAATTGTTATGCTTACCGCTCAGATACTTATTTTGCCCGCGCTTATCTCATTTGACAATAAAGCCTATTCAATATTCGCGCCTGCGCTTTACAGGTGCAAATTAGGTTTTATTGTTAAAATTTATCACATGATAGAGACTGTTATCTCAAAAGTGTTCAAAGTAGGTTTTCTGCTCAAGTTTATCCGCCGGGAAGAGTTTTGGTTTCTAATTCATCTCGGGAAACAGATAAGCCGTATACCTGTGGCCGTAACTGTAATTGCAGTCACGATTATTTTAGTTGTTCTCTGCGCGGTTCGGGCGTCCAATATGGAATGGGAATACGATTTTATGGCTATACAGCCTAAAAACGCTTTGAGCACAGTTACTCAAAATACCATCCTCGACAAATTTGAGATGTTTCCAAGTTTTGTGATGGTAGAGGCCCGCTCTATTGAGGAGTGCCGTGAACTTAGCCGCAAGTACACGGAGGCAGGTAAAAAGACAGGGCTTATCGGACGGGTGGACGCTATTACGGAATTTCTTCCAACCAGAGAGGTTTGGCATAAAAATTCAGCCGTTTTGGAAAAATTACGGGAAGATCTTTTCAGTGAATCAGGTGACGGCGTTATAGACGAAGTTAACGTAGACAAGGTTGCGGCCGAGCTGCATAGATTGCGGCAAAATGTTGTGGATCTTGGCAAAGCTTTTACAGTATCAGAAAATTCCGGCGATATTATGTTTGTCAAACACGGCTCAACACCTGTAAACAGTGATTCCGACAATATGATCGCGCGGCTTGCGGCAAAGGTGAGAACCGCTTCTCAGTACGATTCTGAAGCGCTGAATAATTTTCAGGAGATAGTGTACAGTACGCTCAAGTCAAATCTTGACAAAATGACAGACGCGCCGATCTTAACATTAGAAAATCTCCCTGATGAAATCCTTGGCCGGTATATGAATTCCCACAACAATAATGTGCTGATAAATGTCTATCCAAGAGGATACATTTGGGATGAAAAATCTCTGCGCGCTTTTACAACAGAGGTTGAAAGCATAAGCGAACGCACCACAGGTTTTCTCTTTGTTGTTCAATTTCTAATTGAACTTATGAAAGAGAAGGGGTGGATCGCGATAATTTTGGGAACTATCGCCACCATACTGATACTGCTCATTGAGCTAAGATCTCCCGGCCATGCGGCGCTTGCCATATTATCGCTTGTAGTAGGCATGGTATGGATGTTTGGAATAATGGAAGTATTGGGGATGAAGTTTAGCATTATGACCTTTATGGCGCTGCCGCTTATTATCGGTATAGGGCTCGATCACGGCATACACGTGGCCGACCGCTATATGATTGAGGGCAGAGGCTCCGTACCGCTTGTGCTAAAAAGCACAGGCCGCGCGGTTCTCCTCACGTCAGTTGTTACGATGATGGGTTTTGGCTCGCTTGGACTTGGGGAGCATGTCGGTTTGGCGGATTTTGGCAAGACGATATTCTTTGGTATCGGAGCCTGCTTTGTGTCAAGCACGTTTGTGCTTCCCGCGGTTATTACGGTTTGGGAGTTTTTTAAGTACGACCGTCCCGCTTCGCGGGTTAATTGTGATCGTATGGACTCATGATTTTTCTTATGTCTCAGCTGGCATTATGTCTGTAAACCCCTCACGGCCCTGCGTGCAGTTGCGTGCGGTGCAGTGTAGATTTATGCCGTTAGTCAGTATATCAAAATTCCGGTTCCGCGTTCCCGGTCTGAATATAAGGAGCCAGCTGGGGCATTTTCTTTGTGAGAATGGCGGCCGCTTTTGCCAAATGATCCGCATAGCGGAAGTGAGCTCCCATGCCGGTTCTCAGTTCTATTTCGTAGATGAATTTGTCAAGGTGCGATCCATGCTCAAACGCCACCTGTGTGCCGAGCAGCATTGCGTAAACATAAGCGTGAGCGCCCTGTTCCTGTGCCGCGATCTTTTCAACTAAATTTTTATAATCCGACATCAACTCATTAATGAGAGGATGTTTAACTTCGGACGGCAGATAAAAACCGACAGGGGAGAGCGGTGAGAAGCGGTAACCGCTGCGGTGGCGGTTTAAATCACGCAGTTCGGCTATAGCCATATTATTCCACGCCGTCTTTACCATGATTCGCCGCGCTGTGGTTCCGCACAGACTGTAACGGTTCTCTTTTCCTGAAAATGTTTCGGATACGCTTTGTAAATTCGGCAGAAAAGAGGGCGTATCGTTCATTACCTCCAAGTAAACCTCATCCGCAATATTTGCCGTGTTGACGCCGCTGTTTTTGATTGCGTTGATACTGTAGGCAAAAAGCTGTTCTGTTTGACTTTTGCTTGACTCATTAGAAAAACTGTGACGGGTCATGCGGGGAACAAACTTGTCAAGCTCAACGCGTATGTGAGCCGCGCACTTTTTAGCCTCCGGCAAAGGGATGGAATCAAGCTGTCTTAATGTTTCCGCCCACACTCTCGCGGTCATAACATACGCGGCGTTAGTTTTTGTGGCAAATGGGATAAAATACCGCGCCCGGTCAAGAGCATAATTTTTACTGAGCCTTTCACGCACTTTTTCATTTACATTTTCAGGCAGTTTAAGCAGTTCAGGATTGCGCTTTACTTTTTCATCAAGATCATTATAGACTTCATGATAAACGCTGAACGCTTTCTCCATGAACTTTTCCCACTCCTGCGCACACGCTTTGGGGATTCCGGCTTCATTAGCGCTGGGAAGAGTTGTTTTGTCAAGTTTTATATAACGCGTGCTTGACTCCTGGCCATCACACAATTGCGCTATTTCAAATATCCTATATGCAAGAAACATTGACAAACCGTCAATAGCAATTGCAATCCCGCCCGTCATCCCCGTAATACTCGCGTGTCCGTAGTCAACAAAGCGGAAAATAGAGTCTACCGACTTATCCGGATCAGACCAGTCGATAGAGCCTAATATCGAATCAAGCCCCTTGTTTGAGCGCGAATAGCGGGCAAGAGAACTCGCTAAAAGCTCGGGAGTAACTTTGGGGCACACAGACGCTCCCGGCGGGGGAGTGATTGCTATTGCAGTTATTTTCATTAGTATCTATAATGCTCCGGCTTGTATGGACCCTCAACTTTTACGCCGATATATTCAGCTTGTTTCTTGGAGAGAGCGGTGAGTTTGACACCGATCTTTTCCAAGTGAAGTCTTGCGACTTCCTCGTCAAGTTTTTTCGGGAGAATCATCACACCCGGCTTGTATGTATCTTTATTTTTCCACAGATCAAGCTGCGCAAGCGTTTGGTTTGAAAATGAGTTCGACATTACAAACGACGGGTGGCCTGTCGCGCAGCCAAGGTTTACAAGACGGCCTTCGGCCAGTAAGAAAATAGCGCGGCCGTCAGGGTAGATATACTTGTCAACCTGAGGCTTGATAGTTACCTTTTGGATATTCGGCCAGTTGTTAAGTTTGTCAACCTGTATCTCATTATCGAAGTGGCCGATGTTGCAGACAATCGCCTGATCTTTCATTTTGGACATGTGTTCCGCTGTGATGATGTCAACATTACCGGTTGTTGTTACGTAGATATCGCCGACGCCCAAAGTATCTTCAACGGTAGTTACCTGATATCCGGCCATTGCCGCCTGAAGCGCGCAGATCGGGTCAATCTCCGTTACGATAACGCGCGCGCCAAGACCGCTCATGGACTGCGCGCAGCCCTTACCCACGTCGCCGTATCCGCATACGACAACAACTTTACCGGCGATCATTACATCTGTTGCGCGCTTGATTCCGTCCGCAAGACTCTCTCTGCATCCGTAAAGGTTGTCGAATTTTGATTTTGTCACAGAATCGTTGACATTAATTGCGGGGACAAGAAGTTTTCCATCCGCAAGCATCTGATAGAGGCGGTGTACTCCTGTAGTTGTCTCCTCAGAAACGCCTTTCCATTCGCTTACTACTCTATGCCAATGCTTATCATCCTTTTTGTAAACGTCTTTCAATAAATTTTTGATGACCTCTTCTTCATGGCTGCCGCTTGGTGAGTCCACCCATGATTTATCGCCTTTTTCAAGCTCATAACCCTTGTGGATGAGAAGCGTAGCGTCGCCGCCGTCGTCAACAATAAGTTCCGGCCCTTTATTTCCGGCAAATGTGAGCATCTTGAATGTGCACGCCCAGTACTCTTCGAGCGTTTCGCCTTTCCATGCAAACACCGGTACGCCTGCAGCCGCGATTGCCGCCGCCGCGTGATCTTGAGTAGAGAAGATATTGCATGAAGCCCAGCGGACTTCCGCGCCGAGAGCTTTCAATGTTTCGATGAGGACTGCTGTTTGGATTGTCATGTGAAGAGAACCGGAGACGCGCACGCCTTTAAGAGGCTTCTCTTTTGCGTACTTCTCTCTTATAGCCATGAGTCCGGGCATCTCTTTTTCGGCGACGTCAAGCTCTTTGCGGCCCCACTCGGCGAGGCTCATATCCTTTACAATGTACGGTTCATTACCCCAAATATCAATATTCTGTGACATGGTGACGGTACTCCTTTTTGATGCTGGAAGATGGCGGGCGGACTTTTGAATTCACCCATATTATTAGAGAATACATAAAATACGATTTGCGCGGGCGGAGGGGGGAAAATATAATAACTGCGATCGTATATACTGGTACGATGGTTGCAATCTATCATAATGTATAAAGGAGGCCGTTTCTATGGATATAATTAGAAAAAGCGTTTACGCCGCTGTAGGATTTGCCATGATGGGTGTAGATAAGGTTGAGGAAGCCGCGCGAAAGATCACGCAAGACGCTAAAATGAGCGAGGAAGAGGGGCGCAGATACATTGACGAGCTTGTGAGCAAATCGCGTGAGACAAAAAAAGAGATTGAGAACTACGTTGGCGAATTAGTGGCGTCAGCACTTAAAAAAATGAATATTCCTACTCAAAAACAGATTGAAGAGATGCAAAAACGTATCGCCAAACTTGAAAGAGAGCAGTGCGGCTGCGGCGAGGCTAAGGCGAAAGAGAGCAAGTGAGAAAAAAGCGCGGCATAACTAATTATCGTTATTTTGGCCGCTACAGAGAGATCGTCTCTGTACTTGTCAAGTACGGATTCGGCGATCTGATTTCTAATGTCAATATAGAAAATGTTCTCAGGCGAAGCAGTCAGCTGTTTGGCATAAAGAGAAGGCGGATACAAAAAATCTCGCGCTTTGAGAGAGTGCGGCTTGCGCTTGAGGAACTAGGGCCCACGTTTATAAAACTCGGACAGTTCGCAAGCAACCGTCCCGATATTCTGCCCGCTGAACTCATCTCGTCACTTGAAACGCTGCAGGATAAGGTTGCGCCTTTTTCTCAAAAAGAGTCCTGCGCTATTGTCGAAAGCGAGCTTAAAAAACCGCTGAACAAACTTTTCGCGGATTTTGAACCTGCGCCGTTTGCTTCCGCGTCAATGGCGCAGGTGCATAAGGCGCGGCTTTGCGACGGAACGCGGGTAGCGGTAAAAGTACAGCGGCCCAAAATCGCTGAACTTATAAATGTAGACCTCGAAATAATGTACACGCTCGCCCGCCTTATAGAAAAACACGTTTACGGAGCGCAATATTTTAATCCGGTACAGCTTGTTGATGAGTTCTCATCCGCAATAAGAAAAGAGCTTGATTTTAATACGGAGGCTCTGCACTTTGACCACTTCCGCCGCAATTTTGAAGATAACCCGTCAGTCCATATCCCGCTTGTATACCATGATTTTACCTCAAGTAAAGTACTCACTACCGAGTTTATAGACGGTATAAAAGTAACAAATATTGATGAGCTCAAAGCATCGGGCCTCGACCCCAAAGAGATCGCTTCCAATGGGGTGAATGTCGTGCTTACGCAAATATTTGATCACGGTTTTTTTCATGCCGATCCTCATCCGGGCAACATCCTCATAGAGCCAAACAATGTGCTTTGTTTTTTGGATTTGGGCATGGTAGGTATACTCACGCCGTCAAGCCGCGGCCACTTAAGCAGTATCATAATTGGAATTGTAAGCCGCGATCCTAAACGTATTGTGCGCACATTTAATGAGATAAGCGGATCACAGACAAAACGGAGCGATGATCTTGAATACGCGCTCACAGAGCTTATAGAAGAGTACGCGGCAAAATCCTTAGGGACGATTAATATCGGCGAAATGTTAAGCCGCCTTACACACATCCTTATCACATTCCGTATCAAACTTATTCCGGGTTTTTACCTGCTTGTAAAAGCGCTTGTTACTATGGAGGGCGTAGGCTCCAAACTTGACCCCGAATTTAACATGCTTGAGCATTTAGAGCCTTTTGCAACCAAGCTCGTACATGAGCAGTTTTCACCGCTGCGCGTTGCGCAGACCGCTTTCCAGACGGCGCACGATTTTTTTTATCTGTTGAGAGACCTGCCCGCCGAGAGCCGCGATATCCTCCAGCTTGTAAAATCGGGCAAGGCGCACATAGAATTTGAGCACCGCGGTCTTGACCCAATACTTAAAAAATTTGATCAGGTAACAAACAGGCTCGTCTTTGGCGTAGTGCTCGCCGCTCTTGTAGTAGGGTCATCCATTGTGGTACATGCAAATGTCCGTCCGTATTTTAATGGAATTTCAATAATAGGGCTTGGCGGATATATTCTTGCAGGGCTTATGGCTTTTATGTTACTGATGTCTATTTTACGGCATGAGAAGATGTAACCCAGTCTTGAGGTTTGGCTCATTAAGAGGCGTGATATTTGCTTTTGCTACGGTAATATAAATACCTTTTAGAGAACATTTATTATGAATTCACTCTCGCTTTTGTCTCTATATAACTAAGCTCGCATCCGCAATAATTCTGTCTGTAAAGACCAAGCTTATGGCTAAGCTCAATACTTTTGCGGAAGCCGTCACTTTTTTTGAAGTTAAACGGGATGTATGATACCTCGTATTCATTAGCCGCCAAGTTTCCGGCCTCATCAAGCATCTTAACATTTTTATGCGGTGATACGCTCATTACTGTGGCAAAGTCAGTCCGCCCCATAGCTGCGCACTTTGCGGCGGTGCGTGAAAGACGTAAGTAAAAACAGGCGCGGCACCGCTCTCCTCCCTCCGGCGTGTCTGTCAATCCGTTTACAGATTGTACCCAAAGATCGGGCAGATAATCATCATAGATAAATGGGACTCCGTAGATTTCAGCAGCTTTTTGCGCTTCATTTAATCGCAGCTCATACTCTTTGTCAGGGAAGATATTCGGATTGCAAAAAAAACAGTGCAGCTCATACAACTCCCTTAATACCTCAACGGCATATGCTTCATCCGGTGCGCAGCAGATATGAAGGAGTAGTTTTGGTTTCATAGCGATGACCGTTATCCAATAGCCTGAAGCGCTTCTTCAGCGGCGTCGATAATTTTTTTATGACGGCGGATTTTATATAATTTTATTATGCCAAGCGACGCTCCGTAAATCAGCGTTACGGCTGCCGCTCCGCGTAAGCCAAATAAAACGCTCGCCGGAAACATAAGCGCGCAGAGTATCACTGTATAGTATATAAACGCAAAACGCGATAAATAATGTCTGAAGATGTACTTGCGGAACTCGACATGACGCTCGCCGGTAAACCGCAGAAAACGAAGCCCCTCCTGAGTGAAACGGTCGCGAAGTACTTTGTTTTGCATAAACGGCCTCATAATAGAGTCATTCCACCCGCCGCTTTTTTCAACAAATTCGGCAAACGCAGACATTCCGTATTTGATATGTCCGCGCTCAAACATTATTCCAATCATCGGCGGAAGGAGTTCTTTTTCCGAGGGCATGCTTTTGTAAGCGCGGTTAAGGTAGTGAAACGCTTTTAAGTTTTGCGACTCTCCTCTGTAGTAGTCTGCTAAAAAACAGTAATCTTCTGTGCAGTACGGGTGTTCAAGCTCTATCACTTTGTTAACAATTGCTATCATCTCTTCATATTTATCGGCGTTGCGTAAATGATGATAATAGTCTCTCAGCGCCTCAATGTTTTCCGGATCAAGCGTTATCGCTTTTTCAAAGTACTTTTCAGCGCCTTCAAAATCATTTTTCTCAGAAAGAGCGATGCCCATCACCCGGTACCCTTCGGTATCTATTGGAGCGACGTTGATCGCTTTTTGCGCCATTATAATAGCGTCTTCGATGCGTTCGGTGTTCAAATGTACGTAAGCCAGATCAATATAGCCAATAAGAGAATTAGGGTAAAGGGAGATAGTTTTTTTGGCAGCCGCTGTCGCTTTGTCAAGCTGATTGTTTTGCGAAAAGCAGAAAACAAGTTTTGACATAAGATGAATATTTTTCGGCGAATTTTTGAGAGCTTCATCATAGAGTTTAACTGCTTCATCCGCTTTGTTTATGAAAATGAAATGATCAGCGAGAAGATCACGCGCCTCTTCAAATGCCGGATTTATATCAAGAGTCTTCTGATAACATTTTTGCATATCTTCAAAGCGTCCCAATTGGCTGTACGCGATCCCGGCGTTACGAAATGTTTCCGGATTATCCTGATTGATTTTTACTGCTTCTTCAAAGCAAAAAATCGCTTTCTGCGGATTATTTATCTCCGTGTAATACCAAATAAGCGCTGACCAGACTAATTCATTATAAGGGTGGTGTTTTTGCGCTTTTAGAAGAAATTTCCCGCCCTTTTTTACCTGATCCATCATTGCGTGAGCGTAGAACAGTCCAAGAAGACAATCGACGTTATCGCGTTCAATCCTCAATCCATTTAAGAGAAACCGGATAGCAGCGCGCGGCATATTTTGTTCCGCAAACAACCGCGAGTATAGGAAGTGAATCTCCCAGTCATTTGAGTAAACATCTTTATATTGATCAAGCAGTTTTTGCGCTTCCTCAAAAAAACCGAGTTCAAGCAGCTCTTGAGCTTTGTCAATAAGATCCGGTAAATCGAGCCACTCTTCAATACTCATTCACTGCTCCTTTAAGTGTTATCTCATCTGTAAATTGTGCGGAGCAGATTTTTGTATTGTCAATATTCTTATCGTTGATTACAGTTGCGGGATATCGTTTTTTGAAAAGTGTATCAATGATCATTAAAATAAAAAACGCACTAAAAAACGCGGCGGCTGTGGATAAAAGCGCAGGGCCGGATTCAATTTTTTGAGGCGCCGCTAAAAGCCAGCAAACAATAGTTATCAACGCAAAAAATATCGGCGTCCCAAATACAAGAAAGCTGATTAAATTAGGTTCGGGGACAAATCGGCTAAAATTTATACTGTCACCGATTATGTATTGATCAGGATTTTCTATAGTGATGGAAAATCTGCGCTCTGTCTTACGGGTGGAACACGTTCCGCACCCAACTTTGCACTCTTTCTTTTTTGCCGCGCATGAACTGTCACCGATATTAGTCAACACCCAGATTTTATCTTTATCTATGGCGCAGATTATACCGGTGCCTTGCTCTTTGTATATTAGTTTCATCATATAACTATAAAGTACGTTTTTACCCTCTGTTTCGCATCTAAAATTTTATTTTCTCATAAAGGCAAGGTCGTTAAAAAATAAATCCCTTATCGTGCCGGATGACTTTTCCATCCAGCATGTAAAATCTGTCGATAGAAGTTCCAAGATTACATAGGATCTCATAGCCGATTGTTTTGCCGTGAAGAGCAATTTCATCAGCGGTTATTGTCTCTTCTCCCTGTTGACCTATAGCAACAACATCATCACCGATAATTATTTCCGGATTTGGCCCCGCGTCCACCATTATATAATCCATTGTCACGTTACCCGCGATGCGGTAACGCTTTCCGCCGATAAGCACTTCGCCGGCATTGCTTAAAAAACGGGGGAGACCGTGAGCGTATCCAAGTGCGATTGTCGCAATGTATGTCTCTTTTTCTGTGATATAATTTCCGCAGTAAGAGACCGGTTCACCGGCTGCAACTTTTTTCATTTTGACAACACGTGATTTTAGAGAGGCGGCTTGCTTCAAATTTACATTAAAATCTTGAGCAGGATCAGGGTTGCATCCGTAAAGAGCTATGCCGGGACGCACAAGCGTACATCCATCAATCGGAAACCGAAGAAACGCCGCGCTGTTTCCGTAATGAATATGGGCAGGGGAGAGGTCTGCCGATCGTAGTTGATCAATACAATATGTAAATTTGTTCAGCTGATTATTTACTGTTGATGTGTTTATCTCATCTGCTGACGCCATGTGGGTATAGATACCCTCTAAGTGCAGATTTGAGGCGTTTTTGAGTTGATCAATCACATCACTGATTTCCGCGGGAAGAATTCCCATACGGTTCATCCCTGTATCAACGTGAAGATGAAAGCGGATATCAACCCCTAATTTTTTCCAGTGATTGATATCACTCAGATCATTCAGTGTAAAAATGATATTTTGCTTTACACTCAAACAGATTTCATTATCATCAGCTTGCCCAAGTATAAGCACAGGAGCATTAATCCCTGATTCTCGCAAGTAAAAAGCCTCCTGCGGACGCGCGACCGCAAAAAACTCTACGCTGCCCCGTTTTTCCAACACAGAAGCAATTTGAACGCTGCCGCATCCGTATGCACAGTCCTTGACAACCGCAATCTGACCAATACCGGCCGGCAGCACAGAGCGTATCTGCGCCAAATTATGAAGAAGATTATCAAGCGATATCTCTACATAAGGCGAATAAGTCAGTTCATCCTTTATATTTTTGAGGCGCAAATTTTCCATTCGCCGTTTTCTTTCTTTCTGTAAAAGCAGGAGGGGTAATTTTCATGACACGCCGGGCCAGTTTGATCAATCTTAAACAGAAGCGCGTCACCATCGCAGTCAATATAAACTTCCCGCACCTTCTGCACGTTGCCGGAGGTCTCACCTTTTTTCCATCTCTTCTGACGGCTTCTGCTCCAATAAACCATATCTCCGCTCTCAAGCGTCTCCGTAAGCGTCTCTTTGTTCATGTAAGCGATCATGAGAACTTCGTTAGTGGTGAAGTCCTGAGCGATAGCTGTAACTAATCCATTACCATCAAACTTTGCAATGTCAACAAGCCCCATACCCATATCCTTTTAGTTTAGATTTTATGTGATGATGATTTTCTTTTTCCGTACCCCAACGGGGTAACATCAACATCCCCGGGCACCGCCCGGGGCTTTCGCACTCCTGAGTTCTCGTGATCTCTGCACCTTCGAGATCCTCACGTCCCCGAGTTCCCGCCCCTCTACCCTCTAACCTGCCCATCCCCCCGCACAACCCACTTATACGTGGTAAGATCATCAATCCCCATAGGCCCGCGTGAGTGCAGTTTATCGGTTGATATACCGATCTCACAGCCCATGCCGTACTCTCCGCCGTCTGCAAAACGGGTGCTTGCGTTGATCATTACCGACGCGGCGTCAACCTCTGTCATAAATTTTTCCTGCTCTGATTTATTCTCGCTGATAATAGAATCTGTATGACGTGAACCGTAAGTATTGATGTGAGCGATAGCCTCATCAACCCCGTTTACAGTCTTTACATTTAACCGCAGATCAAGATACTCCTCACCCCACGCCTTTTTATCAGCCGCGATAATTTTATCAGACAGTTGTAAACATTCATCATCCCCATAAAGAGTAACGCCTTTGTCAAGCAACGCGGTAATTATGGATTGACGCTTCTGTAAATCAAGTCCAACATCCAAAATAAGCGTCTCCATCGCGTTGCACACCCCGGGCCGCTGAACTTTCGCGTTTATTGCGATAGGGATTGCTTTTTGCATATCGGCATTAGCGGATATATATACGTGGCAGATCCCGTTATAGTGTTTTATTACGGGGATACGGGATTTCTCCGCTACCATTCGTATTAAGCTCTCTCCGCCTCTTGGGATTATAAGATCAATCTGTTCATCCTTAGTGAGCATGAGTTCAACAGCCGCTCTGTCGGTTGTTGGGATAAACTGTAAAGCCGATGATGGAAGTCCGGCTTCTTCAAGACACTTTGAAAACAAAGCGCAAAGTGCGCTGTTTGAGTAAAAGGCTTCTGACCCGCCCCTGAGAATCACCGCGTTGCGGCTTTTAAGGCAGATAGCGGCGGCGTCAACAGTCACATTTGGACGTGATTCATATATGATACCAATCACACCGATAGGTACGCGCATCTTGCTTATGTTAAGTCCATTGGGACGAACGCGCTCTTCGTAAAATGTCCCTACCGGACTACTTAGAGCGGCAACTTCTCTCAAACCGTTAATCATAGAATCAAGCGTTTTATCAGAAAGAGTAAGGCGGTCAAGCATCGCTGGTGACAACCCTTTTTTCTTTCCGGCTTCAAGGTCTTTTTTGTTCTCTTCTTGGAGTGACGGCTTGTTTGACTGAAGGTAATCAGCCATTTTCAGAAGCGCATTGTCAACACTTTGTGAGGAGATGTTTTGCAGGATGAGCGACGCTTTGCGTCCTTTACATGCGATATCATTTACTGTTTTTTCTAATTCAGAATTTTCCATTTTTTTTGACTCCGGGATACTCAAGTAAAAAATCAACTATTTGTAAAATAAAAACACCGCTGCTTCACCGCCATTTCAACCGGCTCTTTCTGTGACGAGTTGTCGGTAACGTTAATAATATAAATCCCGCGCATCAAGACAAAAATATTCATAATTACTTTGTATATGCCTTACGCATTTAGTAATTTACGGTGTTGATATCCTTGCTGCTCGGCTTTGATAATATCGGAATCGGAGAGAACAATGTATATGTCGGCGCGCTTGACAAATGCGACCCCCCCCCCCCCCCCCCCCTTCTTTTGGGTTTTTTTTCTGGTTTTATCACGCGGCGGGAAAAAAAAAAAAAAAAAAAAAAATTTTTTTTTTTTTTTTTTTTTGCCCCCCCCACAAGCGCCTTGTTTGTGTGTTGTGTTG
>Ga0123353_10000316_pt1 | contig 59704 bp, 33 predicted proteins | sample TergutLab28metaG_3_FD_92763 | JGI IMG/M metagenome (GOLD analysis project Ga0123353, IMG submission 92763) | Labiotermes labralis P3 segment gut microbial communities from Petit-Saut dam, French Guiana - Lab288 P3 | ecosystem: Host-associated > Arthropoda: Insects > Digestive system > Gut ... | reverse complement strand
CTGGCAATTCACCACCGACGATGCACGAATCAAATTGGACTCCGTTTACCAAAAATTCCACTTCGATAATCAATGATTATAAATTGTATCAACTTCAAGTTTTAGAATTGACACACCAATAGGAAAAAGGCAGGGAAAACTGGCAGGCTGAAAAATAAGGGGCGAAAAGGCAAGATGCCTGGAGATAATATAGACAAAATAAGAAAATTGATTTGGATAGAAGGGGAAAGAAAAAGGAAAAATGGTCGATTGTTCGCCTGCCCCCTTTTGTTTCATCGCCGGTTCATGTATCATGGGCGTAATTTGGACCACCTGAGGTCCTCGGTCGGAAAGCTGCTCGACCGATTCTCTTCTTTCACTTGATTTGTGATACTTCAATGCCGCGTCGCGACGATCTTAAAAAAATTCTGTTGATCGGGTCCGGGCCGATCATTATCGGACAAGCTTGTGAATTTGATTATTCCGGAACACAAGCATGTAAGGCATTGAGAGAGGAAGGATACGAGGTTGTTCTCGTCAATTCCAATCCCGCCACAATCATGACCGACCCGGAAATGGCGGACCGAACCTATATTGAGCCGCTGACTTGGGAATTTGTCGCAAAGGTCATTGAAAAAGAGTGCCCCGACGCAATCCTTCCGACGTTGGGAGGACAAACGGGCTTGAATCTGGCGATGGATTTGCACCGACACGGAATTCTTCGGAAATTCGGGGTCGAAATGATCGGTGCCGAGGCCGAAGTCATTGACAAAGCGGAAGACCGGCAACAATTCAAAGACGCCATGGACCGGATCGGCCTTGAAAGCTGCAAGGGGGTCATCGTCAACACGCTTGACGAGGCTCGAGCGGTCCTGAAGGAGATTGGTTTGCCATGTATTATCCGGCCGAGCTTCACCTTGGGGGGAACCGGGTCGGCGGTCGCCTATAATCGGGAAGAATTCGACGAACTGGTGCAAAACGGAATTGACGCCTCACCGATTCACGAAGTTCTGCTCGAAGAATCGGTCCTCGGCTGGAAAGAGATCGAAATGGAGTTGATCCGTGACCTTGACGACAATGTCATCGTGATCTGTTCCATTGAAAACTTTGACCCGATGGGGGTTCATACCGGCGACTCGATCACAATTGCCCCGGCGCAAACCCTTACAGACAAAGAATATCAACGAATTCGTGAGGCATCGGTCGCGATCATCCGGGAAATCGGTGTGAAGATGGGAGGTTCGAACATCCAGTTCGCGCTTTGTCCCAAGACAGGACGTTTGGTCGTCATCGAAATGAATCCCCGGGTCAGTCGTTCCAGTGCTTTGGCTTCCAAGGCCACCGGTTTTCCCATCGCCAAGGTTGCGGCGAAACTGGCCGTTGGGTATCGACTTCCGGAGCTCCTTAACGACATCACCCGGCGAACCAAGGCGTGTACCGAGCCGACCATTGATTATGTCGTCACCAAAATTCCAAGATTTACGTTTGAAAAATTCCCCGAAGCCAATGACGAATTGACGACGCAAATGAAAAGCGTCGGCGAAACCATGGCAATCGGTCGGACGTTCAAGGAATCGTTCCAAAAAGCACTTCGCGGCCTGGAAGTCGGGAGTTTCGGTTTTGGATTTGACGGAAAAGACCTCTGGGGAACAGAACGACAGCCGACACGAGAAGAAACCATTGCGAAATTGGCCCGTCCGAACGCCTGGCGAGCATGGTATTTGCGTTATGCGATTAAATACGGCATTTCCATCGAGGAAATTTATGACATCACGGGGATCGACCCCTGGTTTCTCCAAAATCTCGTGGACCTTGTCCGGCAGGAAGAAAAACTTTTGGCCATTGGCTGCCTGAAAGCGATTGACGACGCGACGCTGAGAGTCGCCAAACAGGATGGATACTCGGACAAACAGCTTGCCAATATGCTTGGTTCGAACGAAATGACCGTCCGGGCCGAACGAATCAAACGGGGAATTGTTGCAACCTTCAAGGCGGTTGATACTTGCGCCGGTGAATTTGAGGCCTACACCCCCTATTACTACTCGACTTATGAAGATGAAGACGAAACTCCGCCAAAAACCGACAAACGTCGGATCATGATTTTGGGGGGCGGCCCGAACCGGATCGGACAAGGGATCGAATTCGATTACTGTTGTTGTCATGCCAGTTTTGCACTTCGGGCCATGGGAATCGAAACGATCATGGTCAACTCCAATCCGGAAACCGTCAGTACCGATTATGATACGAGCGACATGCTCTTTTTTGAACCGCTCACGCATGAAGACGTCCTCAATATTTGCGACCGGGTCCAGCCCGACGGCGTGATTGTCCAGTTCGGCGGTCAGACACCGCTGAATCTTGCCCGGGGACTCGAAAATGCGGGCGTTCCGATCATCGGGACAAATGTCGAAACGATTGATCGTGCCGAAGACCGCGAACTTTTTGCGACATTGTTGAAGGAAGTCCGGCTGCGTCAACCGGCCAATGCCACCGCAAGGACAATCGCTCAGGCCAAAGAACAGGCGGAAAAAGTCGGGTTCCCGATTTTGGTACGACCAAGTTTTGTGCTTGGCGGCCGGGCGATGGAAATCTGTTATGACCAGAAGCAACTCGACAAGTTTTCGGCGGAAGCGTTTCTCGTTTCCAGCGGACGTCCGGTGCTCATCGACCGATTTCTGGAAGACGCCATTGAAATGGATGTTGACGCCATTGGTGACGGGGAAGACGTGATTGTCGCAGGAATTATGGAACACATCGAAGCGGCGGGAATTCATTCGGGAGACTCCGCTTGTGCAATTCCGCCGTATAAACTCCCCGGTTTTGTTGTGGCTGAGATTCGGGAAGCAACCCGGGTGTTGGCCAAAAAACTGGACGTCCGCGGCCTGATGAACATCCAATTTGCCGTCAAGGAAGAGAACGGCAGGATGAACATTTACGTCCTTGAGGTGAATCCCCGTGCAAGTCGGACGGTGCCGTTTGTTTCCAAGGCGGTTGGCGTGCCGTTGGCCAAGGTTGCCGCAAAAGTGATGGCCGGAATTTCGCTGAAAGAGCAGGGAATCACCGAAGACCCGATTCCGCGTCATGTTTCGGTCAAGGAAGCGGTGTTTCCCTTTGCAAAATTTGCCGGTGTCGACACGGTTCTTGGTCCGGAGATGAAATCGACCGGCGAAGTGATGGGCGTCAGCGAACGTTTTTCGATTGCCTTTGCGAAAAGTCAGTTTGCCGCCGGAAACAACCTCCCGATGTCGGGGAAAGTTTTCGTCAGCGTGCATGACAGGGACAAAAAAGTCATTGGCGCGATGGCACGTCGGCTTGTCGCGCTCGGTTGTGAGATTCTGGCGACCGGCGGGACAGCCCGGGCCATTGAAGAAACTGGTGTTCCCGTGACGAAACTTCGCAAATTACAAGAGGGGCATCCCAATGTGCTGGATTACATGTTCAACGGTGATCTTGCCCTGATTCTCAACACGCCCAGTGGTAAAGGGGCCCGAACCGATGAAGGAAAAATTCGCGCCGCCGCGGTCACGCACAAAGTTCCCTACCTGACCACGATTCAGGCCGCTGAAGCGACCATCCTCGCAATGGAAGCCATGCACCAGGGTGAGTTCACGGTGCAGGCGGTCCAAGACCGGTTTGAAAATTAAACCGATTTGAAACGCAGAGTGCAAAGTGAAAAGCGCAAAGTGAAAAATGTCTTTGCACTTTGAGTTTTGCGCTTGTCTCTCGTGGCTAATCCATCTCAGTAATCAATCACGGTCGTTGTTGCAACGCGATCTTCGAGATTCGGGCGGAAGAAAACAAGAATCAAGAGCGGAAGATACCAGGCCATGAAAAGTCCTCCCTGATACGGTTGCCAGGATTGCGTGCCGAGCATCAAAAGCGTGGAACAACAGATCAGCGTTGCGAGATTTTTGCGGGTCGGCCAAATCAGCATTCCGAGACAGAACACGAAGAAAATCGCCATAAGGGGAATACGGTAACTCGACGGATAATAGCTCCAAAGCCCCCCCGGAAGACTCATGAAAAGGCTGTTGATCCCCAGCATGTTGAACCACTGATCACGGTAGGTTCCGTATTCCGAAGGCGAAAACGCCAACAAGACGTAAAAGAGTCCGACCATTGAGACGACTCCTATCAGATAGCGAAACATTCCCCGTTTCCAGTAAAAACCGCACCAGAGCGGAACGAGAAAAATCGGATAGTAAACCAAAGCTCCGGCAAGACCGATGCAGATTCCTGAAAAAAGTGGACGTCGATACATTCCAACGGCCCAGACAATCAGCGCCCCGGGAATCACCTGATCGAGTCGCCCGGTCATCTGGTTGGTGTAAGGAAGCAGCAAATAAAGCGTGGCCGTTGAGATGCCCGTAAAAAAATTGTTGAAATGGCAGTGCCCGATATAGATGAGTCCCAAAACGATGGCGAGTTGGGCACACCCGACGATACATAACGCAAGCAGTTCCGCCCAGACGGAATTTTCATTGCCAGTGGAGACGGTTTTTTGTGTCGGTGGATAAATGCCGGAAGACTCTCCGGTCATTCGACGCTCATCCACCGACAGGGATTCCGGCGGTGATTTCGATTCCAACGGTGACTTCAATTCCAGCGGTGACTTCAATTCCAGCGGTGACTTCAATTCCAGCGATAACTGCGAAGCGGGGTCGCGTTTTTGAAGGGAAAGGGGAGTCGATGGAGGAATATCCTCCCACAATTTCAGAATGGAACGATCGGGTGCAAGGATTTGGTTGGTCGTTTCCACCATGGCAAGGAAAGGACGGAATCCCGACATCTTCGCCGGATAAGGAGGACTTTTCTCGGCCCAGTCACGAATCGTCAGAATCTGTTCCAGGCGAAGAGTATCCACCGACTGAATGGTTTCACCACGGTTGATCGTTATATTGGCGAGCATGAAACCGAGAATCAAAACACAAGCAAACGCCATGCCGCTTGGATTGAGATTGGGTTCCAGCAGGGGCCGCCTGACCATCAGCAGATCGAACAATAGCCTGGTCACCCACACGAAACCGGCGGCGTAGAGCCAAAGGTAACCCCATTTGCCATAATTCATGGAAAGAAACAATAACCCGGGGGTGATCAGAATCAGACCGAGCAAATCCAGATTTCGGATACTCCAAAACCGATTGAATTTGAAAAAAATCGCTATGATCATCAACGACGAAAGGTAGAACCAAGTCGTCGGGAGCATTTCGTACTGAAAAAGCGATGACGGCATGACGGTTTCATCAAAAAAATAGAAACATGATTAAAATTCTATTACACCGAATGGATTTTAACATAAATCATCATGAAAACATATAGGGTTGGAGAAGGCCTCAAAAAAAATTATTCCGCCGTTGCTGATAGGAATTTTGCGGAAAAACTGTAAAATGAAAGAATATGACCGAAGGATTTATGACAACGATGCAGGAAAATATTTTTTTGAAACGGGATCAACTTCTCGACTGGTTTCGGGAGTTCGGGGAGGTGTTTGTCGCATTTTCCGGGGGAGTCGACAGTTCCGTCCTGGCAAAGGCCGCTTTTTTGGCATGTCCTGAAGGGGCCAGAGCCGTTTTTTTCGAAAGTGCGACTTCGCTTTTCGAGGAAAAACCCCGTGTCGAAAGTGTTGCCGCGGCCATTGGTATTCCGCTGGAAATCCTTTCGGGAGAAGAGTTTGCCGATCAGGATTTTTGTAAAAATGATGAAAAACGGTGTTACTATTGCAAACGTGTCCGGTTTTCCCAGTTGTTGAAACGGAGTCCGGGGGATTCGGGTGTCGTTTTTGTGGAAGGTTCTAACGCAGATGATCTTTTCGATTACCGTCCGGGAAAAAAGGCGGCTGAGGAGCTAAACGTCCGGGCACCTTTGGCGGAACTCGGATTTTCAAAGCAGGAAGTCCGGAAACTTGCCCGTTTCTGGAACCTTCCCAATTGGAACTTGCCGTCGGAACCGTGCCTGGCAACCCGCGTCGATTATGATATTGAACTGAAACCGGAGCTTCTTGATCGGATTCGGGAGGCCGAAGCCTTTCTCAAACGTCAGGGAATCTCTCTTTTGCGAGTCCGGTATCATGGAAACGACCTGGTTCGCATTGAAGTCGAGCCGGACTCCATGGCATTGTTTTCGACCAAGGATTTTCGGGAAAATCTCCTCCTGAAATTCCAGGAACTCGGTTTTCGTTTCATAACCCTGGACCTGAACGGATTTCGCTCAGGAAGCATGGATCGTCCGGAAAACACAGATAAGCGCAAAACGTAAAGCGCAAAGTGCAAAGATATTTTCACTACTTTTTTCATGGCTAAGGTTGTCAAACGCAAAAACAATCAGGAAAAACAGCAGGAACTGGCGATGTTCGACCGGTTGCCGCCGAGTAATCTCGAAGCGGAACGGGGCGTCATCGGGGCGGTTTTGCTCGACCCGCTTGTCTGCGACGAAATTTCGACCATTGTTCGTCCTTCGGATTTTTACTCGGAAGCCAATCGGAAGATTTTCGAACATCTCCTCGAAATGCACGGCAGTGGGGGCGGAATTGACCTGATGCTCTTGGTCGAACACCTGAAAAGCGCCGGAGACTTCGAAAACATCGGCGGAGAAGCCTACATTGCCGAATTGATGGGGTCCGTTTACGTGACCGCCCACGCCGGACATTACGCCAAGATCGTCCAGGACAAGGCGCTGCTCCGTGAACTGATTCACACCACCGCGTCGATCATGCATGACGCTTATGAGCCGGAACACACGCCCCGGGAACTTGTTTCCCAGGCGGAAGAGCGTATTTTTGCGATCAACGACTCCCGGAGCAGCAGTCAGGCGTTCAAAATCCATGACGTCTTGATGGAAACGTTCAAAATTCTTGACGCCCGAATGGAACACGGCGGAACCGACGGCATTGCGTCCGGTTTCACCGACATCGACGAAATGACCGGTGGGTTTCATCCGTCGGAACTGTTGATTCTTGCCGCCCGTCCGAGCATGGGCAAAACGGCCTTCGCGACAAACATCGCCGACCATGTCGGGGTGAATTTGAAGGTGCCGACCATCATTTTCAGTCTGGAAATGGGACGGGTCGAACTGGTGCAACGCATGCTTTGCTGTCGGGGACGGGTGGACGCCCATAAACTTCGGGCCAACTATCTTTCCACCGCGGACAAACAGGCACTCACCAAAGCGTCGGGGGAAATGAGCGCTGCGCCGCTTTATATTGATGATTCCCCGAGTCGGACGGTCACCGAAATCGGTGCCGTGGCACGACGTCTCAAGCGTCAGGAAGGATTGGGGTTGATCGTCATTGATTATCTGACGCTCATCGAACCCGACAATCCTTCGGACCCCCGCCAGGAACAGGTCGCCAAAATGACCAGGCGGCTCAAAGGGCTGGCCCGCGAATTGCAGGTTCCCGTGTTGTGTCTTGCTCAGCTCAACCGATTGGCGGAAGCGACGAAGGACAATCGGCCGCGGCTGAGTCACCTCCGCGAGTCCGGGGCCATTGAACAGGACGCCGACGTCGTGATGTTCGTTCACCGGGAGGAGTATTATCACAAACGGGAGGAAGCCGAAGAGATGGGAATCGTCGGTCAGGCCGAAATCATGATCGCGAAACAGCGAAACGGTCCGGTCGGCGACGTGAAACTCCATTGGGAAGCGGAGTTCACCCGTTTCGGCAATCTCGCCGAAACCATGAGCGAGTACGACGAGTTCACCTCGTTCAGCGGCGACGATTTCGACGTCGGCGAACCATTTTAACCAGCGTGCGGACGCTGGACCCCGGTAGCTCATGCTCACTTCGTTCGGCAACGTGCCGTTGGATCGCATTGTTTTTTATCTTCCCATGAAAAAACCCTTATTCCCCATCACGATCATGACAAAAAAAACCTGAAAAAACAGCTCATCCCCGGCGCAAACGACATTTCTCCGTGCGCAAACGACATTCCTCCATGCGCAACATGCGATTTTTGCGAGCCGAGATGAGTTGTCCCGGCTCGCCTATGGACTTTTCGGGCGTGCGTCCATGATTCTCCGGCGCACGGGAATCATTCCCTTATGCGCGGGAGTTGTTCCCTGACGCGTGAAAATCGTTCCCTGATGCGCGGGAGTCGTTCCCTGACGCGTGAAAGTCGTTTCCTGATGCGCGGGAGTCGCTCCCCAGCGACAGAATGGTCTGTTTTTGAGGCGGTTTTCACCATTTTCGCGGCGGTTTTCGTTGGCTTGGGGGCGGAATGAGGGGACCGGTCGACGCCACGTGCTCCGTCCGCACGGGATTTTCGGCCTTTGGAGCCGGCACTCTCAAAGACAATCGGGATGCAACGCCCGTGCGTTGCCCGGAGAGCGGGTGAGAACCGGGGGGACGTTCGGGCTGGGGGGGCCGAGGTTTGTGGGGGGGAGAATCACGGGGGTTAAGGCCTGCTTGACGTCCGGGGAATTCAGATTGTCCAACAGAATCCGGCGGACCTCCATGATCGCTTTCGGATGGGTGTGAACCTTGGCGTGGAGTGACGGGACAACCACTTCGCTGTCGGCCCAGTCGGCCCTTGCACTGCTCATCCGGACGACGCCGTCACTGGACGGCATTCGGATTCCGAAGGTTTGTTCCACGGGGTCGTCGATCTTGCCGATGATGTTGTGGTACTCAATCCACGTGCCCCGCGGTGACTCCAGCAAAAGCGGCAAAAACGGGGAATCCGACGCGAGGGAATCCACACTGGTTTCCATTCCGAGAATCTTGCTGTTCTGGAAGGCGTCCTCCTGTCCTTGCATGATTCCCTTGATGGTGTTTCGCATCTGAGTCGGCAGTTTGACGGAATTCCGCGCGAGCCATTGCGTTGTGGAATTTGCGAATTTACTTCCCCGGAATGGGGTGGCGATGGTGATCACCTGTTTGACCGAGGGGTTCGGGTCGAAAAACATGCAATCCTGAATCGCCTTTCGGGCTTCCGGGTCGCCTTTGATCTCCTCGAAAGGGGTATCGCTGACAAGACTCCAGAACCGATCGCCGCTTTCAACGGTCTGGAGCATGGAAACAAGTCCGCCCATGCTGTGTCCGATGAGAACCATCTGGTCGAGATTGGCGTCTTTGTGATTGGGATCGACGGTTTCACGCATTTCCTTGAGATCGTCACGGAGTTTCGACGCCGAAACCCAAAACGGTTGGCCGCTGGGGTACAGATAGAACCAGAACTGGTATTTTTCTCGGATTTCGGGGACGCTTCGCAAACTGTTGAACATTTCCATCCAGGTCATCGGCGACGAGAAGAGTCCGTGGACCATGATGACCGGAATCTTGTTCGGCTCATACGGTTGCATCATGTAAAGCCCGACCAGGGAGCGATCGCAATCCGGGAGCTTCTCCTGCAGTTTTTGGGGATTGAACATGCCAAGCGTTCCCGAGATCATGTAAACCCAGTTGCTCACCGAGTAGGCGATGGGTGTCGTCAGATCGGATTCCAAGGGAACATCACGTCCGGCGATCGTGAAATGATCGGAAACCAAGGGATCGTAAAATTCCAGTGTCGCGTGAATGGCGTCGGGGTTTCCTTCCATGATGCTTTTGACGTTTGGTCGCAAAATCACCGTCGCCGGCACTGCCAGTCGGTCCAGATAATACAGCGAGACCGGCGTGGGATAGAGATTGGGCTTGCGACATGCCAAAAGCGGGACGCCGATACCATGTTGCCGATACTTGCTGTCCAAACCGACGATCTCATAATCGAATGCGAACTTGAATTGCTCGATTTCCTCCAATTTCCAATGACCGGATTTCTGTTCGACGCGGATATTCCAGTCGTTTTTCTCGGTTTCAAGATGATAGTCTTGATCGGAAATCAACGAAAAACGATTTTGGTCTGTTCCGATCAGTCGAAGCAGGTGCTCGAGCGAACCGTTGTAGAGGAGGCAAATATCACGAAACTGCGGATCGTAAGGGTTTCGATCCATCGTAAAATAAGGATCGAAGAGATAAAGGTAGGAATAAAGTGCCGACGCTGTAAAAAGCTCCGCCGCCAACTTGGGGGTCGATGATTCCCGATAGGTTCCTTCAAGATAAGTCAGTTCGGCAAACGTGTAAATCAAATCCGGTGCGGCGTGACGCTGAATCCGATGGTGGACCGCTGTGATGGCGCTCAAACGGTCTTTTTCTGCAAGCTGTTCCAGGTCATAAGTGCGCAACGTCAAACGGGCGCGTTCACTCAGTCGAGGAACGCCCGAAGTGTCAGGGCGAAATCGCAAATTCAACGGACTCTGCGGGGTCGGTCGAAGCACCGCCATTTTGACGGTGTTACAACCGGCAGCGACAATCAAAAAGAGAGCAATCAAAGGCAGGACAACCAACAAAAGAAGCCCTGAATGGCAATTTCCTCCATAACAAAATTCAGAATCAGGATGGTGTTGTCTATTTCTCACATTTTTGAATAAAACACCAATTTCAGTCTATCAACAAGTCACGGGAGCAATCGACGGGTCATGGATTGCCCCAACATGTCTGCGGATCGTAACTAAAATCGATTTTCCGGTCAACACCACTCGTTCTGATTCACACCCTGATTCACAACGCCGAAGGGGGCTTTACCCCCTGAATAATCACGTCGCGGCGCGGTTCGTTTTTGTCTTGATCCCAGTAGGGAGAAAGAGCCCGGAGTCGGGCTATGATTTTTGGAAATTTTTCAACGACGGCATCAATTTCCTGGAGCGTCGTGTAACGACTCAGACTGAATCGGACCGACCCGTGTACCGCCGTGAACGGAACATCCATCGCCGTAAGAACATGTGACGGTTCCAATGATCCGGAAGTGCAGGCCGAACCACTGGAAGCGCAAATTCCCTCTTCGTTGAGCTGAAACAGAATTCCTTCCCCTTCGACATAGTGGCACGCAATGTTCAGGGTGTTCGCCATCCGTTCGGCACCTATTCCGTTGACCTCAAGGTAAGGAATTCGTTCAAGAATCTCTTCCTGGAGTTTGTCGCGAAGTTGAAGCATTCGAAAAACGTCTTCCCCATGGGTTTTTTCTGCAATTTCCATTGCTTTTGCCATTCCGATGATAAATGGCACGTTTTCTGTTCCACCGCGACGTCCTCCTTCCTGATGCCCGCCAATCATGAACGTGCGACAAGGCGTTCCACGACGGATGTAGAGTCCGCCGACACCTTTAGGAGCATGAAATTTATGTCCGGAAAACGAAAGAAAATCGACATTTCTCATGTTTCCCGAAAGATTGACCGGCAGCTTGGTGACGGACTGCGTGGCGTCGGTGTGAAACAGAATATTGGGGTCCGTCTCTTTGGCAATCCGGGACAACCGGTCGATCGGAAAAATGACACCGGTTTCATTGTTTGCGTGCATGATGGAGACCAAAAGCGTGTCGGGGCGAAGGGCCTGAACATAATCCTTGACGCTAAGGTTCCCCTGCCTGTCAACGGGAAGCCACGTGACTTCATAACCGTTGCGTTCCAAATCCTGACAAACTTCACGGACCGCCGGATGCTCCACGGTGGTTGTGATGATATGCCGACGGTTTGGATTGGCCCTGGCGACTCCGGCAAAGACATGATTGTTGCTTTCCGTGGCACAAGAGGTGAAAAGGAGTTCCGACGGCGAGGTCATGCCGAGCAGCCGGGCGACCGCTTCCCGCGCGGTTTTGATATGCCTGGCAATTTCCGTGGCGACAAGGTAGGCGGAACTCGGATTATAGTAAAATTCTTCAAAATACGGCTGCATCACTTCCCGAACTTCCGGGGCAATGGCCGTTGTGGCATTGTTGTCCAGATAAATCATAAATTTTTAGGTTCCATGGGATGAATTTTTCTTGTATTACCGGCTCTGGTATAAAACTTGCAAGAAATACTGCGGTCCAGCGGCACGCTGGGCGATGCAACTGCAAGTTGCCCGTCGGAGACATTTTTCAACGTCTTATGGTGCAATGTTTCACAACTTTCCAAATCAACCAACCATGAACGCACATAATAAAGGACGTTTAAAAATACCTTCGGCGACCAGCGGATGGCCGCTGGACCCCACTTGCCTTACGAATTCAAACTTGAAAGGCCAGGTGTCCACCCATACCGGAGCCGGGGTGAATTTTTGTCAATTGGAAACGACTTCCACCTCGACGTTTTCGCCCAAACTGTTGTGAACCGGACAGGTTTTGATGGACGCGAGAAATTTTTGTCTGTCTTTTTCTTCCACGGACTCAGGAAACACGAATTTCATCGTGATTTTTGCGACGTGTCTTGGGTTTGCCCCCATGATTTTTTCGATGTCCACGCGAGTCCCGTCAATGGACTTTCCTTGTGTTTCGGCCATCTTTCCCATGATGGTGACGGCACAAGACGCCAAAGACGAGACGAACAAATCGGTCGGCGAAAAATTCCGCCCCTGACCGCCATTATCGGGAGGCAAATCCGTCATGATTTCTTCATGATTGTCTCCATGTTTCAACAAAGTCCGGCCGTCGCCGGTATAGGTGCATGATATTTTCGTCAATGGACTTCCCTCCAAATTCCAATTTTGTTAGCGGCACAATAAAATACGTTTTCATCATTATTTTACATGTTCTATCTTGTCCGGCAAGAGCATGGTTTCATTGATATACCTGAGCCGGTAGGGTTGGTTGATTTGGAAAGTTGGGAAACGTTGCACCATAGGACGTTGTAAAATGTCTCCGACGGGCAACTTGCAGTTGCATCGCCCAGCGTGCCGCTGGACCGCAATATTCCCCACGAGTTTTATACTGGAGCTGGTATTTTACCAATCGATATATCACCAAACAAACGGGAGCAGGCGGTATCTGGCTTTTCGGCAGTACTCCGTGTAGCCCGGCAGGTTTTCACGCAGATACCGTTCTTCGTCGAAAATGCGAAACAAGAGAATGACGGGCATCGGGAACGCCGCAAGGATGCCCCAATACGAACCGAGGGCAAGTGGCGTGAAGAAAAACCAGATGAGCGTTCCCAGGTACATCGGGTGTCGCATCCACGAATATGGTCCCGTCGAAATGACCGGTTGGTTTTCCTCAACGGTGATCGTCGCCGCCATGTAATGATTGTATGACGCCGTATAAACGACATAAGCCAGGCCGAGAATGCTGAATGCAAATCCTGCAATAACGGCACCCAGAGGCACCTCGGACCAATGAAAACGCCTGTCGAAACCGGGAACGGTGAGCCAAAAACAAAGGTAGGCAAGAAGAATACCGGAAATGATTTTCTCGCTCACCATTTTTTCAGCGCGTGGCCCTACTTTAAGACGCCGCTCCATGAAGTCGGGGTCAATCCGAATCCACCATGCCGTGCCGACGACGAGATAGGCGGTGAACAGTCCCCAATAAACCCACGCCTGCCAGAAGTCGAACGTCCCGGCGGAAATGAACAACAAAAGAAAACCAATGACGTCCGAAACGCCGCCCATGAACACCAGTCGCCATAACAGGTTTCTTGAATTCGAGCGTCCTTCCTGAGTCATGATTCATACATCCTTCATTATTGGTCGTCGCATAGGAGTTTGGCAGCAGTGCCCGACCGTAGGCTAGTGCCCATACTGGCTACGGTATAAAACTCGTGGGGAATAATGCGGTCCAGCGGCACGCTGGGCGATGCAACGGCACGTTGCCCGTCGGAGATACTTTTCAACGTCCTAGGGTGCAAGGTTTCACAACTTTCCAAATCGACCAACCATGAACGCACATAACAAAGGACGTTTAAAAAATGCCTTCGGCGACCAGCGGATGGCCGCTGGACCCCACTTGTCTTTGAGAACGCAAACTTGCAAGGCCAAATGACCGCCCATATCAGCTCCGGGTATATGGTCGGCTCAAACTTAAACTTTCTTTTCCGCAACCAGTCGGGCGAAGTGTTCGAAAGAACGGTCATACTTTTTTTCGGCTTCCGGCGGGAAAAAGCAGCCCGGCAGTTGGCGACGCGACAAATGTGAGTGCAGGCAATCGCAACAGATACCATGTTTGCTGCACGAATACGTGCAGGTGCATTTCGTTTTGTTCGTTTCGATTTGACATTCCATGATGTTTTCCTTTGTAAAAGGTGAGAGCTGAAAGGGGACAGGAGGTTTTCTTCTTTCCTTTCCCCTTTTTCAAAAAATATTACAAAAAGGTAGCTTTATTCTACTCATTTTGGAAATATTTGCAAGAAAACAAGAAAACGGGTCATTTTTCCTCCAATAAGCAAAACAAACATGGAAATTTGACGGTTGACGACTGACGTGAGATTCGATAAGATACTTTTACGATGCGGTGGCGAGCATTTTTGCTTCCACCGTTGGAAGTCGTTTGATCGAACGATCAAGAGCGACTTCCAGCCATTGTTAACGTGAATATTCTGGAAAATATTTTGCCAACCGCGTGGAAATGCGGTTGGCACCCCAGATGGTATCGGACCGGTTTACCGGTATGCGCTTGTTTTGCGCTTACCATGGGGGCTGGTTCCGATACAATTCGGGGGTGCCAGCCCTTTTCCAGAGGCTCACGTTGACGATGCGTGTTTGGACCGGTCTCCGCTTTGATTATTTCTTGAGAGTCCGGTAGCATCACGCCGCCTTCCAGACCTCCCGGGAACAAAAATCATGCAGAAGCCGGACGCCCTGATTCGCGAAATTGCCGACGCCCTCGAAAAAGCGCAAAACGGCTACGAAAAACTGATCCAATATTACGAACGGTTTCTCACCATCGAACACCGACCGCTACGTCAGCGGCTTCTTGAGATTGACCGGTCGGATTTGTCCCCGGAAGAAAAAGCCGATCAAATTGCCGAAGGAATGCGGCTTTTCACGCTCCTTTGCCGTTTCGACGACCAACGGAATCATGTGTCGGAATTGCAGGATGACCTTTCCCTGCTTCGTGAGGCGGAAAAAGTGCCGACGTCCGACGTCCCTTATTGGCGCGACGCCTTCCACCAGAATCTTGCCGCCATCCTCGTCGCCGACGGACTTGGCTACGATGCCTGGTAGAAGGGTGGTAGACGTTCCAACCGCTTGCGTTACCGGGATCAAACGCCCGTGCGTTTGCCGCCGGAGGCATTTTTAAACGTCCTGTGTTATGTGCGTTCATGGTTGGTCGATTTGGAAAGTTGTGAAACCTTGCACCATAGGACGCTAAAAATGTCTCCGACGGGCAACTTGCAGTTGCATCGCCCAGCGTGCCGCTGGATCGCACTTGCCTTACGAGTTTCATACCGAAGCCGGTATACGTTGCGGTCTTTCGTTGTTTCGCGTAAAATGGGCCGCGTGAAATGGATGGAGAGATGATGCACGAACTTGTGAACATGCCGCTGGGTGAATTGATGAATGAGGCCGACCGATTGCGGCAGAAACAATTCGGACAGCAGATCGAACTTTGCGGGATTGTGAACGCCAAAAGCGGGGCGTGTGCGATGGATTGCCGGTTTTGTGCCCAAAGCCGACATCATGCGACGCAAAGTGAAACCTATCCGCTGCGTGATGAGACCACGTTGCATCAGGAAACAACGGCACTCTGGCAATGCGGCGTGAAACGTGTCGGTTGGGTGATGAGCGGCTGCACGGTCGAGGCCGGCGATCTTGAAGACGTAGTTCATGCGGCAAGCACGCTTCAATCAAAATCGTTATCATTACACGCAAAATCATTGCGCGGCGGCATTTGTGCATCGATGGGGCAGTTGAACACCGACTCCTTCAAGCGTCTCAAGGTGTCGGGCATCACGCGGTATCACCACAATCTTGAGACATCGGAGCGGTTCTATCCCGCAATTTGCACGACGCAGCGGTGGCAGGACCGGTTGGCCACGGCGGAGCGTGCCAAGGAAATCGGCCTCGAAATTTGTTGCGGCGGCCTGTTCGGGCTCGGTGAAACATGGGACGACCGTATCGCGCTTGCCGAAACATTGCGAAAACTCGATGTCGACAGCGTGCCGATCAATTTTTTTCATCCGATTCCCGGCACGCCGCTTGCAGACATCACGCCGCTTGTCGCGGACGAAGCGTTACGCATCATTGCGGTCTTCCGGATTTTGCTGCCGACAACGTCACTGCGGATTTGCGGCGGAAGACCAACGATTTTGGGGGAGCGTCAACCGGAAATGGTCCGTGCCGGCACCGACGCACTGATGACCGGTCACTATCTGACCACCTCGGGCATCTCCCCCCAAACCGACCACCGATGGCTCACCCAACTCGGCTGCCGGATTGGATAATACCTCAGAAATCTCTCCGGATTTCCTCTTCACCCTTGACTTCGAGCGGTTTGGGGATTTCGCGGCTACGCTCATTGCCATCGAGTCCGATTCTCACAAATCGGTACAAACCCGGCGGAAGTTGGACGCTGTAGTTGCCGTCTTTGTCGGCGTGTGCATATCGTTCGCTCACTCCCCTGAAGTGATTACCCAGCGTGTCGTCCGGGCCTGTCATTTCATAAATCTGAATGTAAGCCTCGGGAACAGGTTCCCCGGTTTCGGGCGAGGTCACGCGGCCGGATAGTTTTGTCCCTTTTTTCAGCACAAAATCGAATCGCGGAACCGGCGCCAGTCCGTCGCCGACACTTTCCACATGAATGGCAGGTGCCACCAAGGATTCCCCGAAACGGGTATCCGGAAGAACGATTATCGGGTCTCCCGCATTGACATCGTAAGAAATATTCCCTGCGTGGTCCGTAAATTCGCCGACGGTTGCAAAGTTCTTTCCGTGGATATGGAGTTGGCGCCAGGGAACCGGGGAACCATCTTCAAGCCGTACCGAACCTTGGATTTCCACCCGTTTGGGCAGGGAAATGACAAGGGGTTCATCCTTCCCGTTATAATTTCCAGACACACTTCCGTAGAACCTCGCGTTTCCGGTCTTGTCGAACCTTGGATTGGAGCCGCTGGCATAGAAGCTGGCCTGTGTGCACCAGGAAGGGAGCCAATCGAACACGACGAGTCCATCCTTGTCCGTCTTTTGCCCCATGAGACTTTCAAAGCAATTGGTTTCCAAAATGTGATTTTCGTAAAAGACCCCTCCTCCGACCGGGGAAACGAGCACGCCTTCAATCGGATTCCCTTCCATGTCAACAACCTTGACGGTGATCGGTTTTCCTTTGTCGAGTTTGAACGTGAACGGCCCATTGTCACGATTTTTTTCCTTGCGCCATGATTCGTCGGTCGCACGTTTGTAAAAATCGCCCGGTTTGGCATCGGGATGAAGGGAATCGTAACCGACCCCCGGCTTGAATGCGAAAATGGTTTGCAGCGGCCCTCCCGCCAAAGCGTCAATGGTAAAGTGCCCCTGATCGTCCGTTCGGTCGCAGCCGATTCGGTAACTCCATGTCCCGCCAACGATTGCCCCTTCGACCGGCTTGTCGTCCTGATCAAGAACCTGTCCGGTCAGGCGTCGTGCCTGTTTCAGTTTGCACGTCACTTCCATCGGATCGACGATTATTCCCGCCGCCTTATCCACCGGGAAATCTATGCGTCCGACCAATCCGCGTTCCTTGTGATAAACCTGAATCATTTTCTCCGGATCTATGATCCGTTGCGAAATTTTCGTGATGACCATGCCGTCGGCGTCGGTTTCCCAGTATTGTTCGATCGGGTACATCCAATCGGAATACCGCAATTCGACTTTTGCACCGGGGACCGGCTTCTGCTCATCGTCAACGACAAGCAAACGCAGTTCGACGAAGACTTCGTCTTCCGACGAGTCAACGGCTGGCTGCTGTTCGGCGACTTGCTGCTGGGGTTCCGGTGCAATGACTTCTTCCGCCGCGGTTTTCGTAAAACGGACCGTGCCGAAAGTCACGGCGAGGCCGAAAAACAGGCCACAAATCGTCAGCAGCCAAAACCGACGACTTGTCCCGCGAAAACGGGCTTTTTCTTTGAGTAACATTTCAATTCTCCTTGTTAATAAAGTTGGGGTATCCGCAAAACCGAGCGCGGGCAATTGGCCGATCAATGCGTTCATGATCCGTCGTTTGGCCAGTTCGACGAGCACGAACGCATATTGTTCCGCGTCGGTGTTGGAACTTGGGTTTAAGGTGGGGTTTGGGTTTGAGGTGAGGTTGGTTCGCGACGCCGTGTCGTCGGTGAGAAAATCCTGATCGACACGCAATTCCTTCGCGAGATGCCAGTAAAACGGCTGTGCCCAGAACAACAGTCGGCAAGCGTGGGCAAAACACCATGTCCAAAGGTCGCCGTTTTGATGGTGGGCCCATTCGTGGGCAAGGGCGTAACGGGTTTGCACGGCGTTTTCCTCGCGCGTCATCGACACCGGAAGCAAAATCACCGGGCGAAACAGTCCAATCAAGAGCGGCGAATCAATCCGTGGGGAAACGCGCAATTTAACCGTGTTGCGACAACCGGCGACTTGGTCCCGGAACAGTTTTTCGATCCCGTCCGGTGCCGAAATGGTGGTTTGCATGATCCGCCGCAAGCGAACTAATGCAACAAGATGAAAAACTATCATGGCAAGCGACACCGCAAAAAAACCAACCGTCACGACTCCCCGGATTGGCAGAAGCCAGGAAAATGAGGATGTCGGGGATGTCGGCGCGGGCGTTTCCGCGGAAATCATGGTCGTGATTGCCGGTTCCGTCGTGTTTTTGGGGATTTGAGTTCCCGGTGACATCGCGATTTCTTCCGAACCATCATATTTTTTCAATGGCTGCGGCATTTCACGCGGCAAAATCATTGGGGACGTCGTTTCGGCGGGCGACTGAACCTGTTGTTGAAGCTTCTGTTGTTCCTGCAAACCGATCGTCGGGGATTCGTGCCAAATGGCAATCGACCACCGCGGCACAAACGGCGTCACAATCACGGCAAACAACACCGGGATTGCGCAAAACGCCGTCATGGTGATCCGGATTCGCTCAACCGGTTCCGGCGTCAGACGTCGCAACACCGCCGCGATTCCGAAAAAGAACAGGGCCGCAAGTTGCAAAATCACGAGGCCGTAAAACAGCGGGTCAATGAGTTGGAGGATGATATTCATGGCGATTTATTCCTCGTTCTTGCGTTCTTCTTTGTATTTTCGCGATTCGGCGATGAGCGTTTCGAGCCGCTTGAGTTCGGCAACGGACAGGTTTTCCGCGCGGAGCATGTTCATCACGAGCTGGTCCACGGAGCCGTCGAACAGTTTGTGCAAAAACCGCGAACTCGCCTGCTCGGCGGTGTAGCACGGCGTGTAGTACAGCGTCCGGTTGTCGCGACGTTGCGAGAGTAGCCCTTTTTCGGCCATGATCCGGATCAGCGTTTGAATGGTCGTGAACGCAAACTCGCCGTTCGGACTCATCCGCTGATGGACCTCTCGGACCGACGCTTCACCGATCTCCCAAAAGACTTTCAAAATGTCCAGCTCCCGGTCACTCGGGGCAATCTCTTTTTCATCACGCAAAGGCATATTGACCTCCTCATTTTTGATTGACTAACCTAATAAGTTAGTTATAAAGGTTCATAGATTGTCTGTCAAGGGAATTTTAGAAAAATTTTCAAGAGAAATTTATGAAATGGGAGTCAGAAAATCGAGGGGAAACCGGTTTGTTTCTTGCCTCACTGCGATTCCTGGTTATCAGCCAACAGTTTTTGCAGTTCTTGAGACAGGATATATCCCTGAGCGTCGGCGCGGACCACTTTGCCATCTTTGCCGATCAAAATCGACGTCGGGTAGGAGTTGATCTTATATTTTTCACGGGAATCGGGCAGATTTTGCTCTTTCGAGAGTTTTTCCGAAGTGTTCAGCCACGGCAGTTCCTCTTTTTTGATCATGGCTTTCAGGGCGTCCAAATCCTCATCGACACTCAGCGCGATGATCTCAAAGCCTTTGTCGTGCCAGCCTTTGTAAATTTGTTTCAGGATCGGAAACTCGCCGATGCATGGTCCGCACCAAGTTGCCCAGTAATCCAGCAGCACGACCTTCCCGCGATAGTCCTTCAGATCGATTTTTGTCCCGTCGAGCAAAACGGCTTCAAATTCCAGTTCCTCGCCATCCAGCGCGAGTTGGTGCAAAATTACGTCAAAACCGATGGCATAGTCGTTGACTTCAGAATCACTTGAGGCGGCAAAAATCGGGCGAATGGTTTGGTAAAGCAATCGTTGCGTTTCGGTGCGTTGCTCCAAATCTTCGGTGATGGCACTCAACGCCCACACTTTTTGGATCGAATCCTTATCAAGTTCTTGTTCCAGCGATTTCTTCAGTTTTTTGACCGCTTCACGAAATGCCGCCATCGGGTCGTCCGCCGCGAGAATTCGGTACTTGACCATTTCGCCTTCGTAATAATTCGCCCAATTTTGCCCGTAGCCGTCTTGTTTCGCAAAATCCTCGTCCCAAGACCTATAAATTGTGTCGTAATACTCGAACATCGGCACGACAAGCGTTCCTTTTTTGACCGATGTTTTCGGTGACGATTCGATTCCTTCCGCACATTGTTTGTGGATGCTAAACAGGAATGTCACGTAGTATTTCAGGAGCGGATTGTCGGTATTGGCTGCGAGGTAAGTCTTGAGTTGATCGAAAGTCTTGTTGAAATGAGACACATCAGCAGCAAAGAGCGCAAAATAATTATTCGCATTGAACCAATAAACCCGTGCATGGACGCCGAGGTCTTTTCGTTTCGGATCGCGTTCGAGTGACTCGACGAACCTCTCAAACCTGTCAAGCGATTCCGTCGTTTTGTCCCGCAACTGATAATAGGATATAATCTGTACTTTGATGGCGAACGTCGTGTCATTATCTTCCGGTCTTTCGCCGAAAATAAAGTATTTCCGGGCGGCATCATCGTCAGCGTTTGTGTTTTCCTCGCGGCCCTGTCCTTGCACAATGCTCAGGATTTTCTCGGCGGCGTCGAGTTCGGCTTGAGCCTTTTCGTTCAGGAAGAGTTCATAGTCCTCATAATCCTTGTATCGGTTCATCATCTGAGGACTCCAGTTTTTATTGCAGTTCATGATAAACTCCCGGAGTTCCTTGATGTCGTTTGTATCGGGCACGACGGTGAACGACGCCCGGATTTTCGGGGTGTCCGGATCGTTGTACTTGCTGTCAATCTGGGCGAAGAGCAAACCGGAGACAATGTGGCAAACAAGGACGACCAGTCCAAGGAAAATGGCTCGTTTCATGGGAGTTACTTCTTTCTTTTGTTGCAGAAAGTACGGAAGTTCGTTCACGGGAACTCAAAGTGTCAATGAAAATGTTTTTTAGCCACGGAAAACACGGAATTTCACGGAAAATTTATGGAGAGGAAGTCAAAAAATTGGGAGGGGAAACGGATTCCTCATTTCCAACTCCCAATTCCTAATTTCCCATTCCCAATTTTTATGACTTTTTTTCGCTGATCCAATCGGTGTGGAACGGGCCTTCGCCGGGTTTGTCGGTCCGTTTGTAGGTGTGGGCACCGAAATAATCACGTTGCGCTTGCAGCAGATTCGCCGGCAGGTTCTCACTCCGCAAACTGTCGTAATACGAAAGCGCCGACATGAACGCCGGAACCGGAATTCCAAGGTCAATCGCCGTTTTCACGACATGGCGCCAGGCGTCTTGTCCCGATTCAACAGCCTTTTTGAAGTATGGGTCGAGCAGCAGGTTTTCGAGATTCGGGTCGGCGTCGAAGGCTTCCTTGATCCGTTCCAAAAATGTCGCCCGAATGATGCAGCCGCCGCGCCAGAGCATGGCAATGGGGCCGAAGTGCAACGGCCAGTCATATTCTTTGGCCGCCGCTTGCATCTGGATGTATCCCTGGGCGTAACTGCAAATTTTCGAGGCATAAAGTGCCTTCCGGACCTGTTCGACAAACTGTTTTGCGTCCCCCTGGTAGGTTCCGTTTGGACCGCCAAGAATTTTCGAAGCCCGACCTCGCGCGTCTTTCATCGCCGAGATGCACCGTGCATAAACCGCCTGCGTGACCAAAGTGCTGGGAGCCCCGAGGTCAAGGGCCAACTGACTCATCCATTTTCCGGTCCCTTTGGCTCCGGCGGTGTCGAGAATCAGATCGACAAGAGACTTGCCGGTCTCCTTGTCTTTGACACTGAAGATGTCGCGGGTGATTTCAATCAGATAACTGTCGAGTTCCCCTTGGTTCCACTCGGCAAAAACCTCGTAAAGCTGCTCGTTCGTGTAACCGAGGGCAAGTTTCAGCATCCAGTAGGCCTCGCAGATGAGCTGCATGTCGCCGTATTCGATGCCGTTGTGCACCATTTTGACGTAATGACCGGCGCCGCGGGGTCCGACCCAATCACAGCATGGAATGTCCTTGTTCGGCCCGACTTTCGCGGAAATCGACTGGAAGATTTCCCGGACATGCGGCCAGGCGGCAGGCGTTCCTCCGGGCATCATCGACGGCCCAAGCCTGGCCCCTTCTTCACCGCCGGAAACCCCGGTTCCGATGTAGAGAAAGCCTTTTTGTTCGACAATCTTTGTCCGGCGTTCGGTGTCCATGAAATGGGTGTTGCCGCCGTCAATGATGACATCTCCCGGCTCAAGAAGCTCGAAAAGTTCGGCAATGACTCCGTCGATCGCCGCTTTTTCCGGATACAATGCCAGTTCCGGCGCCGGGACGGCGTCTTTCGACTGAATCATGAGCATCACTTTGCGCGGACGCTTAAGCCGGGCGACCAAATCCTTGAGCGTGTGACAACCGACGAGTTTGTCCCCTTTGGATTTCACCTCGTCTTGAGCAAGAAACTCATCGACTTTGCTTGTCGTTCTGTTGAATACGGCAACAGAATATCCGTGATCGACCATGTTGAGCACCAGATTTTGTCCCATCACAGCAAGACCCATAAGACCAATATCATATTTTTCCGACATTTGGAAGCTCCTCCCGATAAAATCAGATACAATCCGAATTAAGTTGAAAATACATCATTAAGTTGAAATACATCACAAGTATTGTACATAATTTTATCGAGTCGGCAAGAATGGCAAATTCTTCGTTATAAGTCGTGTCATATTACCAATACTTCCTGCTTTTCAATGATTATTCCCTCAAAAATGAGAAGGTCTACTTATTGAAGTAACTTAAAAATTGTATACTATTAAAAATATTTCGACGAAAAACAAGAAAAACGCTTTTCTATACATTCCCCCACGAAAATATTCCCGTATTTCCCATAATTTCTATCATTTTCCACATCATTTCCCATGAAGCATAAAAAACGCCGCAATCACAGTTCCTTGAAAAATGAAGCCGTTCAGGTTTCCCCCAACACAAACGTGTCGTCCTCCACGCCATCCTCTTCCGATGGGTCGACCGAAACGCTACGATTTTCCGCGGCGCTTCGATACTATCTGATCATCACTTCGGCGATTACCGGGGGGATTGTCATGATCGTCGAAATCCTTGGGGCCAAGATGTTGGCTCCTTATACGGGAACCTCGCACTTTGTCTGGACGGCGCAAATCGGAGTCACGCTGGTCTCGCTGGCCGTCGGTTATGCCGTCGGGGGCTGGATTGCAGACCGGGTCAAATCGCCGGCCCCTCTCTATTTTGCACTCCTCGCGGCGGCATTATTTCTGACATTCAGCGTGCTCGGCTGTCGCGTGGTTTCGCTGGCATGTGTGCGTATCAACCTGGCGGTCGGTTCGTTGATGGCCTCGGCATTTTTGTTTTTCATCCCGCTTTGTTTTCTGGCGATGGTCCCTCCGTTTTTGGTCCGTTCGCTGACACTCTCCCTCACCCAGGTCGGCACGAGTGTCGGCAGACTTTCGGCGATCAGCACGATCGGAAGTGTCGTGGGAACTGTTGCCATCGGATATGCGATGATTCCGTTTTTCTCGAACTCGCATATCATGTTTGGAACGGCGATTTTTCTGGCTCTCATGGCAGTCGTTTATTTTTTCGTCTGGCAGCGGACATGGGCATTTTTTGCCGTGATAGGATTGATCGCCATTGTCGCGATCGTGTTTCTTGGAATCAGGCAGCCGGTCTTGAAACTTTCGAGCCGGTTCGTGGAAATTTATAACACCAACTCGAATTTCGGACTGATGCAGGTGGTCGACGAACCTATGACGGGACGACGTTTTTATCTCAACGACCTTCTCACGCAAAACTGTTACCATATTCCGACCAAACAAAGTACGAGCATGTTCACCTACATGTTGTACGAGATGGCCAGGTGTTCCGTCGAAGAAATCAAAGACGTGCTCTGCATCGGCATGGGGGTCGGAATCGTGCCGATGAAGTTCGCCGAAGAAGGGGCCGCCGTTGACATCGTCGAAATCAACCCCAAGGTGATTCCCCTGGCGAAAGATTTTTTCGATTTCAAGCCGGAAAAATTCAACATTACGGTCGGTGACGGCCGGACGTTGGTCGCCAACGCGAAAAAAAAGTATGACGTGATTGTCCTGGATGCTTTTTTGGGAGAATCCCCCCCTTCCCATCTGATGACCGTCGAGGCGTTCATCGGGATCAGGGACATGCTCAAGCCGGGCGGTGCTCTCGTGATCAACTCCTTTGGCTCCTTCTCCAAAGATCGCAATCTCTTTTGCAGCTCGTTCGAAAAAACATTGAAGGCGGTCTTCCCCACGGTGAAATGTTTTGCCGTCGGGGAATCGGAGGCGAATTTTTATTATACCGCCCTCCTGGATTCGGAGGCAACGTTTGTCCGTGAACCGGATTTTGAAGATTTCCCCGAGTCTTTACGAAAGGAAGCTGCGGCACTCTTCGATTCCGATGTGAGCAGCATCGACGAACGTTCCATTTTGATCACCGACGACTACAATCCGATCGACATCCTTGACGCCAAGAACCGGATGTATCTGCGGCAATACCTGACCCGGACTTTTTTGCAATAATCTCACAAATGTTCCAACCGCTTGCATTACGGGATCAAACGCCCGTGCGTTTGCCCGCCGGGAGGCATTTTTTTAAACGTCCTTTGTTCTGTGCGTTCCTGATTGGTCGATTTGGAAAGTTGTGAAACCTTACACCATAAGACGTTAAAAATGTCTCCGACGGACAACGTGCCGTTGCATCGCCCAGCGTGCCGCTGGACCGCATATTCTTCACGAGTTTTAGACCGGAAAGATTTTACAGTATCCCCAAGACTTCCAGCACGCGGGGATCGTCCAGGCGGTCGACGATCATTGAGGCGTGGGAAAAATCCTGGGTTTTGTTGTGCTCGGCCAAAACCACGACAGCAAAAGCCTCGGAATCTTTGGCCGCCCGACAGCCGAGAACGCTGTCTTCGAGGACCATCATCTCCGCCGGTCTGACGTCGAACCGTTGTGCCGCTTTTAGGTAAATTTCCGGGTCCGGTTTTCCCCGGGTGATGTCTTCGGCGGTCATCACGAATTGAAACCGGGGTTCCATTTGATACACGGCAAGCACCTCGGTCACGATTTGCCGTGAACTGCTGGTACAGATTCCTTTTGGGATGCCGCGTCGCTCCAGGGCATCAAGAAGTTCAAGCAATCCCGGCATCATTTCGAAACCGTCCTTCATGAATTCAAGAAAAAGAACGTCGGATTCCTCTTTCAGCTCTTCCCAGGTGTCCTCCAGAGAATGCCAGCGAATCATCGTTTCAAAGCTCGGTTGCGGCGGCGTCCCCATCACGGCGAGACAAAGCTCCAGAGGGTAGTCCCGCCCACGTCTTCGCATCAGTTCCCGTCCGACCCGTTCATAAACGGCCTCGGTGTCAAACATCAATCCGTCCATATCAAAAGCAACGGCAGTCATCATCAGAATCGCAACTCCTTTCGCGGGTTGACGACGATCGTTTCGAGCTGCCGGAGAAGGGCGGCGTCTTTTTCCGACCAGTTTTTGGGGAGGATCACCACAAGTTCGGCAAAAAGGTCCCCTTTTCCGGAAGAAAACGGAATGCCGCACCCTTTCAAGCGGAGTTTTATTCCCGACGTTGATCCCGGGGGGATTTTCAACGACATCGTGCCCCGCGGCGAGGGAACGTCGATCGTCGCCCCGAGAGCGGCTTCCTGAAGTGAAACGGGGACTTTGAGGTGCAGCTGGCTCCCCCGACGCTCAAAATACGGATGGGAAGCGACGCGAATGGTCAGAATGATGTCCCCCGGCTTGCCGCCGAACATACCGGGATTTCCCTGTTCACGGAGTCGGATTTTTTTCCCGTCTTCGATGCCGACAGGAATTTTCGTGCTGATCGTCTCGCGTCTGCCGTCCGGCCTTTGCACGGTGAAGTCGAGATTCCCGCCGAGAATGGCCGTATTGAACGGAATGGTCATTTCCTGCTGAAGGTCTTCCCCTTTCATGGAACGAGACGCCCGTTTTCGGCGTCCCCCACCTCCCATGCCAAACATTCCGCCGAGGATGTCGCCGAGATCGAAGTCGGCGTTGCCTTGCCCTGCCCCTTGGAATCCGGCAAACGGGTTTCCTCCGCCGGCAAATGGATTTCCTCCCTGTCCGGCCCAGGAATACTGCCCTCCCGGTCCTCCAGTTCCCCCCATTTGCTCAAAGGCATGTCCAAACTGATCGTACTGTTTTCTTTTTTCCGGATTGCCGAGAACTTCGAACGCCGCCTGAAGTTTCTGGAATTTTTCCTTGGCTTTGGGGTCGTCCTGATTCAAGTCAGGATGGTATTTTCGCGCAAGGTTGCGGTAGGCTTTCTGAATCTCGTCCTGCGAGGCTCCGCGTGCAACTGAGAGTGTTTTGTAAAAATCTTCCGCCATGACTCTACGATTTCCTTTCCAATACCTCTTAAACCCTACCATATCTTAAAGTTGCGGTCAAGGGGGAAAACACTCAAGAAGATATTGGTCGTCTGCCCACCTCAAGGTATAATGTGTCCGATAAAGGCTGTAGACTGTAGCCTAAAGCCTAACTCCCCATTGCATGGAGCGATTTTTGATGCGAAGTTATACTCAGTGGATCACCTTTTTCCTGTTTCTGATATTGTCGGTCATGACGGCATCGGTTATGACAACGTCGGTCATGACGGCTGTTGCCCAGGAACGACGGGGGGCACTTTCGGGGCTTTACGGCGACATGGATTTCGGAGTCCCGGCGGTCAGGGGGGAAAAATCTTATACGGTGTCCGCAAAAATTGTCGCCGATTCCCAAAAAACGGCTGACGGCTATCTGGTTGTTCAGATACGGTTGCAGCCGGGATGGTATATTTATTCAAATACCCAACCGAAAGGAGGCCCGCTTCCGACGCAATTGGAAGTCGATCCTCATGATGCTTTTCTGGCCGGGCCGTTTACTGCGTCGATGAAGCCGAAAAGTGAGAAAAACGACCTGTTCGGGATCATCATCGAAAGTCATGTCGGCAATATTGCCTGGGTTGCCCCGATTCGATTGGCGGGAAAGATTCCGCTTGAAAATCTTGTCATCACCGGAAAACTCAACGGTCAGGTTTGCGAGGCGGACACTTGTGTCCCAATCACCGAGCCGTTTCGTGCCGCGTTTGACCCGGTGGGAGCGTCGGCGGAGATCGAAGGTGCCCGAGAGGTTGCCGCCGCATTGGAAATTCTGCGTCCCCAGGCCGTGGTCGTGCCGGATAAGTCGGATACGAAAACGGCGCTCAATCTCGACCATCTTGAAGGGGACGAGGTTGTCAAGGTTCACGGTATCGGGATTGCCCTGCTTTACGCGTTCCTCGGCGGCATCATTTTAAACGTCATGCCTTGCGTGCTCCCTGTCATTGGACTGAAAATAGTCTCATTTTTTGAGCAAGCCGGGAAAAACAGAGTCAGGGCTTTCATTCTGAACGTCTGGTACTCGTTTGGCCTTTTGACGGTGTTTGCCGTTCTTGCGGTTTTGAGCGTCGGACTGAGCACGATGTTCACTTACAGCGTTTTCGGGATCGTGATGGGCTGTATCGTGTTTGCAATGGCCCTGAGTCTGATGGAGGTCTGGGAGCTTCGCGCCCCGGTTTTTCTCGGAACAGGAAAATCCGAGGAAATGATGCGCCAGGAAGGTTTTTTTGGTGCTTATTTCAAAGGAATCATCACGACGCTTCTCGCCATCCCCTGTGGGGCACCGCTGTTGAGTCCGGCGCTTGCTTGGGCGGATGTCCAGGTGAAAAATAACGCCCAGGCCAACGTGTTGATCGCTTATCTTGTCATCGGTCTCGGAATGGCGACTCCGTTTTTGATTATCGGCGCGTTTCCCGAGTTGATCCGTTTTCTCCCGAAACCGGGTCCTTGGATGGAAACGTTCAAAAAAACAATGGGGTTCGTTCTCCTTTTTGCCGTCGTTTGGATCCTCTATTTCATTCCGCTGGAATCCATCGTCCCGACGGTTGCCTTGATTTTTGCCGTTTGGTTCGGTTGCTGGTTTATCGGACGTCTGCCGATCACGGCAAGCACCGACAAGCGACTCACCGTCTGGGGAGTCTCGCTGCTGGTGTTTTTCGTTGTTCTTGTTTTCTCGTTCCCGGTGATTCCGAACAACCCTTACACGCTTCAAACCGCGATGGAGGCGAAACTTGCACGTCTGACGGGAAAAGACACCAAACATTGGTCGAACTTCAGCATGGAGCGTCTTGAGTCGGACCTCGCGGCAGGCAAAAACGTGATTGTCGATTTTACCGCCGACTGGTGTTTGTCTTGCAAGGAACTCGAAAATCGCGTGCTGCACAATCGGGAGGTTCTTGCCAAAATCGATGAACTCAACATCACGACACTCCAGGCCGATTGGACCAATCGCGACCCGGTCATCACCTCGCTTCTGAGGAAACTCGGCGGCGAACAGGTTCCCGTGATCGCCGTTTTCCGGGCCGATTCGCCCAACAAACCCCTGATCTTTCGCGGCTGGCTCACCGTTGACGTTTTTCTCGGCCATCTCAACGAATTGTAACAACCGGAAACTTTCGGTATACTGGAAGAGAGGTTCAACCGTTTTGTCTTTTCACTTTGTCCTTTCACTAGGGTGATTAAAACTGCCCGACAAAGGAATCCTTTATGAAATCCATCAAACTCCTGCTCGTTGCAATCACGTGGATCATGCTTTTCCCGTTCTCCGGTCATCTGTTCTCTGATAATCTGTTGTTTTCCGATGATAATGTCAGGGACATGGATTCCGAAACGGCTCGTAATCATCCGCTCGTAAATGCCCAGCCGATTTTGTATGTTGTCCGGAAACAATATACGCCGGACCATCACAACACGGAAACGATGTTTCAAACAGGGGAAATCTGCACCTCCGGTTTTCGCGGCGGCGGTTCGCTTCGGGTTTGGGACCCGGCAAGTGATCAGGTGACGATTCTCCTGGATGTTCCCCGGGGGATTGTCCGCGACCCGTGTCTCAGCTTCGACGCGACAAAAATCGTCATTTCGCTCCGCCGCGACGAAAGCGACGACTTCCACATTTATGAATATTCGTTGGATTTGACGAAAAACAAGCCGCTGACGGTGACGCCTGAAACTCTGCTTGAAGACACGCCACTTAAACAGTTGACCTTCATGCCGGGAGTCAGTGACATTGACCCGATTTATCTCCCGACCGGTGAAATCCTTTTCTCGTCGTCCCGGGAACCGAAATACTGCATGTGCAACCGGCACATCATGTGCAATTTGTACAAAATGAACAACGACGGCTCGAATATTCAGCAAATCGGCAAAAGCACGCTGTTCGAGGGTCACGCTTCTCTGACGCCGTCCGGGCGAATCCTTTATGACCGCTGGGAATATGTCGACCGTAATTTCGGCGATGCCCAGGGGGTTTGGATCACCAATCCGGACGGAACCAATCACGCGATTTTCTGGGGAAACAACACAGCGTCCCCCGGCGGCGTCATTGACGCAAGTATTTTGCCCGGGGAAGAGTCCATCATGCTTTGCACGTTCACCTCATGCCATGACCGTCCGTGGGGCGCGATCGCCCTGGTGGACCGCCGACTAGGACTTGACGGCAAAGAACCGGTCCTTCAGACTTGGCCGAAAGAAGGGATTGATTTGGTCGATGTCGGGAATTACGACATGTTCATCGGGCTCAAACAGAAATTTGAAGACCCGTTTGCCCTGTCCGATCAATGGTTTCTTGCTTCGGGAATGACCGGAAACGGGGAAGACATGGGAATCTATCTTCTCGGTCGCGACGGGAGCATCACTTTGCTCCACAAAGGAGACGACGAACCCGGCTGTTTCGACCCGATGCCGATTCGTACAACGGTTCCGCCGCCGCTCGTCGCCAGCAACATCGACCTGAATGACGACAAAGGTTATTTTTATGTGACCAATGTTTATGAGGGATTCGGCATGGACCGGGTGCCGAAAGGGTCGGTCAAATACCTCCGGGTTGTTGAATCGCCGGAAAAACGGTTCTGGACGAATCCCGCCTGGGATGGCGGAACCGGTCAGCAGGCCCCCGGCATGGCGTGGGACGATTTCAACAACAAAAGGATTCTCGGGACAGTCCCCGTCGAAGAAGACGGCAGTGTCTCCTTTGAAGTTCCCGCCGACCGGTTCATTTACCTGCAACTTCTCGATCAAAACGGAATGATGATCCAGTCGATGCGCAGCGGAATGATCGCCCGCCCCGGTGAAATGAACGGTTGTCTCGGGTGTCATGAAAACCGTCTTGCGACGTTCCCCCAGATTGCGTATACACCGGTCGCCATGAGAAAACCGCCTCAAAAACTCAGCCCGTGGCACGGTGAAACACGGCTTTTCAGTTATGTGAATGAAGTCCAGCCGGTGTTCGACCAATATTGCGTCACGTGTCACGATTATGGAAAAATCGAAGGGACGAAAAAACCGAATCTTGCCGGCGACCTGAATCTGCTCTTTAACACGTCTTATGTGGAACTGCGAAACAGGAAATTGGTCGCTGTTCCCGGAGCCGGACCTCACACGAAGCTGGAACCTTACAGTTGGGGGTCGCACAAAAGCCGACTGGCCGAAATCCTGATCGACGGTCACCCCAAACCGGAAATTGATGCCAAACGCAAGGAGCTTGGCATTTATATTGACATGGCGACCCATCCGGAGGCGGTTGATCGCGTGTTGACCTGGATCGACATCAACGCCCCCTACTATCCGACTTATGCAAGTGCTTACCCGGACAACCCTTTCGGACGTTCGCCATTGAATGACGAATCATTAAAGCGACTTTCGCTCTTGTGCAACATCGGTTTCGATGATCTCAAATGGATCGTGTCGTTCATGCGACCGGAAATCAGTCCGTGTCTGGCAAAATGGTCGACCCCGGAAGAGAAAAACTCACCCGAATACGAGGAGGCCCTTGCCATCATCAGGCAGGGACAGACGTCTCTTGCAGAAGTTTCGCGCGGGGAAGACCCGGACTTTGTGCCGGTGGTCGTCCGGGAAAAAACACAACAGGCAAAATACGATCTTCTGCGCGAAACCGAATCCAAAATGCGCAAGGCGATCCTTTCCGGCAAACGGGAATACGACCCCGGTCGCCAAGTCTTGCTGAAACAGTGATTCCAAGGGAAATGAGACAATCTTTGAGACAAATCTTTGAAAACAAGTGAAAGACAATCAACATGGAATTACCGAAAATATTGCCGCGGCATGTTGCGGTGATTATGGATGGTAACGGTCGCTGGGCACAAGGACAGGGACTCCCCCGCATGGAAGGGCATCGCAAGGGGGCTGCCGTCGCCCGTGAAATCACCGAAAACTGCTGCCAATGGGGAATCGGACAGCTCACGCTCTATTGTCTTTCCAGCGAAAACTGGAAACGTCCCTCGGAGGAGATCGGATTTCTCATGGAACAACTCCGCCACTACATGGTCGAAGAACGGTCGGTGCTCATGGAACAGAATATTCGCCTTGAGGTCATCGGACATCGCGAAGGAATCCCCGCGACATCTCTTGCGGAGATGGACAAAACCCTTGAAATGACCGCAAACAACACCGGAATGACGTTGTGTCTTGCCATCAACTATGGGGCACGGATGGAAATCGTCGACGCGGTGAAGAAAATCATCGGCGATTTCGAGTCGGGAAAAATTATCGCGGAAAAAATTGACGAAAACCTCTTTTCGAGGTATCTTTATACGGTAGGGATGCCCGACCCGGACTTGCTGGTCCGGACGGCGGGAGAAATGAGATTGAGCAACTATCTCCTCTGGCAATTGAGTTATGCGGAAATCTGGGTCACCGAAAAATGTTGGCCCGATTTCAACCGGGAACTGCTTCTGGAAGCCTTGAACTCCTACGCCAGACGGGAACGACGTTTCGGAGGACTGAATTCATGAAGAAAGTCATGCCAGGAAAACAGAATCCGGTGTTCTGAGAACAAATATTGCTCAGAGAACCAAATGTTTTGCGATTTTGCTTCCTTTTTTCGATTTTCTTTATTTCGCGATCATGCTTTTTTGGCGAATTGTCATCGGCATACCGGTTGTCCTGATACTTGTGGGACTTTTTTACCTTGATGAACTGTTTTTCATCAGGGGGGTCGTTCTCATGCCGTTGTTCCTCGTTTGTCTTTATTTTCTCTGTACGGAACTCCTGAATTTGCTTCATGCCGGCGGACTTCATCCCCGTCGTTCGACGGTTTACATCGGGACCTACATGATGACGTTCTGCTGCTGGCTCATTTGTGCCGGACACAACTACATCGCGGAAAAAAACCTCACCAATGAAATGCTCTGGAAATGGTCTGCCGGCGGAGCAAGCATGGGAATGATTCTCGTTCTGGCCAGCGGGGTGCTGATCGCCTTTGTCGGGGAAATGTGGCGATACAAACGTCCCGGCGGCGTCACAATCAATCTGGCTGGAGCCGTTTTCGTGATGGGGTATCTCGGTCTGCTCACCTGTTTCCTGATTTTGCTCCGGATGGTTCACGGAATTTTGCCGCTTTTGTCGATGGTGATTGTCACCAAGATGAACGACACCGGCGCCTACACCGTCGGACGTTTGATGGGACGCCACAAATTGGCACCGGAACTGAGCCCCAAAAAAACCATCGAAGGGGGGATCGGTGGGGTGGTCTTTGCCGTCTTCGGAGGGTGGTTTTTTTTCAACGTGCTCTGCCCGCAAAACGATGTCGGCGTGGTCGGCTGGGCAAGTTACAGCATTGTCGTCGCCCTTGCAGGAGCCCTCGGCGATTTGGCCTGTTCGTTGATCAAACGTGACGTCGGCATTAAAGATTCCGGAACACTTGTTCCCGGATTCGGCGGTTTTCTTGATCTGTTCGACTCCCTGATTCTCGCCGCCCCCGTCGCGTTCTTCTGGTGGACATTCTGTCTGCCAACATAAAGGTAAGTGCAAAGCGAAGATATACAAGAACCGGTATGAGGAGGCATTTGGCCTTACGAGTTTGCACTCTCAAAGACAAGTGGGGACCAGCGGCCATCCGTTGGTCGCCGAAGGCATTTTTTCAACATCCTTTGTTATGTGCGTTCCAGGTTGGTCGATTTGGAAAGTTGTGAAACATTGCGCCATAGGACATTGAAAAATGTCTCCGACGGGCAACTTGCCGTTGCATCGCCCAGCGTGCCGCTGGACCGCACTATTCCTTACGAGTTTTATAGCGGAACCGGGGTAGGGTCGGTCATTTGGCCCTCTTATCTTTTCCCTTCATTGATGACGGATTTCCGGCGTCCCAGGCGGGTGTCCAAAGACGCGGCAATTCGGTGGAGTTCGGCGATCTGATCGGTCATGATGTCGAGTTCTTTTCGGAAATGTTCGAGCTGCTGAACGGTTTTTCCAACATCACTGAAAAGCGAGTCGAGAACATGTTCGTGGATCAGTTCGGCGACACAGCGGCGAATCTCGCGGTCCAGTCCCCAACCGATCACCAGGAGAAAGACACCGAGCATGACACCCCCAAGAACCGTGAACCAGACGCATAAAATCAGGTAATAATTGATCCCGAGAATCGGCGTCTGGTGAACCCAACTGTCATAAAAAAAGTTTTTGGCCGACAAATACATCGCAATCAGGAGAAAGATTCCGAGAATCAATTCAAAGATGCCCCGAACAATCATGGTGACGGGTCGTCTGGCGAGGTGGCCGCAAACGTCCCGAACCTTGTTTGAGAGTCCTGCCAGAAAAACACGACCCGCCTCGTTGGCTTCTTCGGTCAACTTCTTTTTGGAGCAGAGTCCTTCCGGCAGTCCTGCTTGATTCAGATACCCGGGGAGGCTGAGGGCCGATTTTTGCAGTTCGATCATGTCCCAACAGATCAGGCCGTTGATTTTTTCAAGAGACCCGGGAGAGGAATCGGCAACCACGACGTCGGAAACCCTTCCCATGGCGAGCTGCATGAGGGAACGACTCCGAAAAGACGCAAAAAACGCCGTGACATCAGCGAGCATCTGGTAGACGCGAAGCACAATCGAAAACGGACTGAGCCACCAACGGGAGGCCACCTCCTGAATCAATTGCGTTTCCCAAAGTTTTCGGTCGTGTTTGAGTTCCTGCTGCATTTTTTCAGCAAGTTTTTCCCCAAGTTTTGTCCGTTCCGCTTCAATTTCGTTTTTCAGCTTGTCGATACATTCCCAGCTTTGTCGCAAATCCTCCTGACACTGCGTGACAAGAAGTTCAGCGCGATCGACATAGTTTGCCTCACGAATCCGGATCGCCGTTTCCTCGGAAAGTTCCCGGGTCAAAAGTTCATACAGTTCCGCAAAATCGCCGGGGAGTTCTTTGGCTTCCTGGATGTTTTTCAGCGCGGCCACGGAGTCGATGAAGTAGATTTTGCCCGTTTCATAGTGATTTTGAAGGACTTTTTCCCAATCCTGCCTGATGTCGACGTCTTTTTCCGCGCGGGTCTGCACAAAAACGAGCCGTGCTCCCGGGGCGGCAAGGGCAAGCTCGTCAAGGATGTCGTGGTCGCGGTATTTCTGTTGCGTTCCGGTGACCAGCAACACGTCACAAAGCGGCATGGCCTGCCGGAGTCTTGCCAGATTGGTTTCTTTGACCGTGGCGTCTTCGGTCGTGTCCGGGTCGGGACAATCGAGCAAAACCAGCCGGTCGAGTGCCGGAGAATCTGAAAATTGTACTTCAATAATCTCCGTGTCGATTCCCCATTGTTCCGGCTCAAGGTCCGAACGACAAATCATGATCGGTTTGTTCGTCGTCGGTCTCACATTTCCCGAAGGAACCGTCTGTTCCCCCAGAATCGCGTTGACGAGCGTGCTTTTTCCGGTTCCTGTTCCGCCGAGCAGGGCCACAATAATCGGCATACTCAGCCGCCGACGTTTCTCGGTCATGCGACGCACAAATTCCTCGGTACGTCGGCGACACCGTTCCGCCGGCAACCAATCAGGGGCACCTTCCCCCCATTGCTCCAGACGGTCACCGATCAAAACCGACTGCATCCAAACCTGATTGTGACAAACTGACAATGAATTCATAAACAAATATCATTATTGGATCAAACGTCCCAAATCCGGGCGATCCTTGAATTGTGGACCCATAAAGGGTTTAAATTTTATCATCTATCCAGTATACTTCACATTGTCGCTACGGAGAACATCCACGCCATGATTTTACAGTTGATTTTACGGTTATGTATGACAATTATGGTTCTATGACAACCACAAAAAAAGGTATTTTACCAGGTCCACTCACAAAAATATAGGTGAGTATATAACTGTACTTTCCAAAAAGTCGTCAAATTTTAAGCAAGGGATAAAAACATGGAAAACATAATCATTGACGAAAAGATGTTGAGCAAGGTATTGATAGATCGTAAACTTGCTGGTGGCTATACTTTTATAATAAATGTAATGGTTTCTGTAATCGTGGCATTTTTATACATTGTACTATATTCCGATTTTGACACCCATGTGGTACTGGGACATCATGTTCCTCCTGGTTATGAAGGGCTTAAATTAATTCATCCGTATCTGTTTCTTTTTCCTGCTGTTTTTTTCATTTGGGGTGTGCTTATATTTCTATGCTACCGTCATGTATCTGTTGGAGTATATTTCATGTACGTTACACTTTATCTCTTCTCCACGCTCATACTTTTCTTGTATGTAATACTTTTCATTTATATAGCACATGTCGCACCATTTGTACAATGCATATCGCACCTCAAATAGTTTTATATACGCTCTTTTGTCAACAGATTACTTTGCGATCATGATGTTCGAATCCCATTCCTTGCCACCGGCTTCACTTCCGCCGGATTCTGCGTCACCGGTGAGAAAGGTGAAAAAAATGACCTGTCCGATCTGTGACCGGGAGTTTCAGGAAGACGCCAGGGACGCGGCGCTCCCGTTTTGTTCAAAACGTTGCAAACTGATCGACGCCGGACGCTGGCTCGGTGAAGTTTACGGTCTCCCGGATGAAAAGCCGCAAAATCCGGACGAAACAGATGAGGCGTGACTCGTTTCCGTTGCCGTTTCCATGAAAAGCAATGAAAAACAAACGGTTCTAAAGATCGTAAATCACAAAACATGAGGCGACTTCAAGAGGAACCTTGATGGGCTGTCTGGTTGTCAGGGAGACGAACGCCCAGAGGGTTTCCGCTTTGGCCAAAAGTGCGCCGTCCGACTTTCGGATGAAATGGTAACGCCGCGTGGAACGGACGTTCCTGAAATCGACCACCGAGGTTCTCACCATCAGTTCGTCTCCCAAGTGGGCCGGCTGGAGGTACTCGATGGTGTGACGTCGGGCCACCCAGGCAAACCCTGATTCGAGATATTTTGTCGCCGGCCAGCCGTTTACCGTCGAGTGACCGGTCGCGGCCTCCTGCATCCAGCGAACATAGCAGACATTGTTGGCGTGGTCCATTTCGTCAATGTCTTCCGGTCGAACCGTAACGATGTGTTCATAAACAGAGAGCAAGGTTACATCCTTTCCATTGCTTGTATCATAAAAGATTGATATTTTTTAAGTTTTTCGATCCCGAACACCGCGGTCCAGCGGCACGCTGGGCGATGCAACTGCAAGTTGCCCGTCGGAGACATTTTTAACGTCTTATGGTGTAAAGGTTTCACAACTTTCCAAATTGGCCAACCATGAACGCACATGTCAAAGGACGTTTAAAGGATGCCTCCCGGCGGGGCAACGTGCCGTTGCATCGCATATACGCTTCGCGGTTGGAATGTCTGTTGGCCGGATCATCGAATTCTTCGGTTTGTCGGTACGGGAATCGCCTTTTTGCCGGAGAGATAGGGGCCGGTGACACTTTCCCGCTTTTTCATGACGGCATCCGGTGAGCCGCCGGCCACAACTTCACCGCCGAGATGCCCCGCTTTCGGACCGAAATCGAGCAACATGTCGGCATTTGCGATCACTTCCTTGTCGTGTTCGACCAGCAGCAACGTGTTGCCGAGGTCCCGCAATTTGCGAAGCGCCGCGACGAGTCTTGCATTATCCCGGGGATGCAGGCCGATCGTCGGTTCGTCGAGCACATATAAAACACCGACAAGTCCGCTCCCGATCTGGGCGGCAAGCCTGATCCGCTGGGTTTCACCGCCGGAAAGTGACGGGGCGGGGCGGGCAAGAGTCAAATAATTCAGGCCCACGTCGATCAAAAACCGGAGACGGTGTCGGACTTCGTCGGTCAGGTCACCGGCGACTTTCCGGTCGGTTTCGTTCGGCTGCCACGTTTCCATGATCGGCAAAAGCGACCCGAGCGGTTGGCGACACATCCAGTCCATCGTCATCCCCATGAATCGTACCGCCGCGACGTCGTCCCGATAGCGACTCCCCTGGCAGACGGAACACTCCACTTCATCGACCATGTACTCCAATTTCCCCCGAAGCGACGGCACCAACCGTGACGCCTCTTCCAGCGCGGGGTAAAGACCTTTATATTGAAATTGAAAATTCACTTTGCTCTCTGCACTTTGCACTTTGCACTCGAACCACGTGTCTCCTGTTCCGTGGAAGATCAGCCGGCGATGTCTTGCGTCGAGTTGTTCAAACGGGACGTCGAGGGAAATGCCGGTTTCCTTACTGAACGACCGGAGCATCGCGGCGGCAAGTTTTCCGGCAGCGTCAGCACGCTGCACCGCCGCCTGCTCATGCTCACTCTGTTCGATTCGCTCCCCACCGGACATACCCACCCCATTTCCGGAAACAGAACCGGCCGGACAATACTGCGGCCAAAGTTTGACGGCACCTTGCGCGAGCGTCAGTTTCGGGTCGTGCAGAAAGAGTGTCGGGTTTGCCCCGGTTTGCACGCCGAGCCCTTCACAATGCGGACACCAGCCGAGCGGTGAGTTGAACGAAAAATGGTTCGGCGTGAGCGTCTCGAAGCTGCGGCCGCACTTTTCACAAGCCAAATGCCTGCTGTGCCGTTGCGTTTGCCAGTTCGGCTCGGGGTTTCCCTCGTCAACGGTGATCGCGTGGACGATTCCGCCTCCGAGTTCGAGCGCCGTTTCAATACTGTCTGCGATTCGCGAACGGGCCGACTGGTCTTCATGAATGATGATCCGATCGACAACTACCTCAACTTTGTGACGTCTGCGCCGGTCGATCTCCGGCACCTCGTCGAGCGTGTAACTTGTCCCGTCGATGCGGACGCGGTTGTAACCACTGGTCCGCAGGCGGTTCCAGAGTTCCTCATATTGATGTCCGACCTCGACCGAAAGCGGGGCGGCAATCAGCACCAACGTGCCGTTGGATCGCAGTTGCTCATGCTCACTTCGTTCGATTCGCTCCTTGAATCCTCCTGACCCCTGACTCCTGAAGCCTGAAGCCTGACTCATGACCTTCGCAACGATTTCATCGAGTGTTTGCGTCCCGATCGGCACGTCGCATTCGGGACAATACGGCTGACCGAGTCGCGCGAAGAGGACGCGCAGATAATCATGAATTTCCGTCACCGTGCCGACCGTCGAACGGGGGGAATGACTGGCCGCCTTTTGTTCGATGGCAATCGCCGGGGAAAGACCGTCAATGCGCTCGACTTTCGGTTTCGGCATCTGCCCGACGAACTGCCGCGCATAGCTGGAAAGACTTTCGACATAACGCCGCTGCCCCTCGGCATACACCGTGTCCATCGCCAGCGACGATTTGCCCGAACCGCTCGGTCCGCAACAAACGGTCATCCTGTCACGCGGAATTTCGACCGAAACCGCCTTCAGGTTGTGCTCTTCCGCATTCTTCACGGTAATGACGTTCAAGTGGGGAGTGGCTTTAGGCTTTAGGCTGTAGGCTGTAGGCTGTAGACCCGCGCGGGAATGCTCTTCCCCCGTGCCAGGACGTTCTGTCCGCGCGCCGGGACGCTCTGTTCCCATTCCCAACTCCCCATTCCCAATTCCGCATTCCCCTCGGAAGACGCCGTACTTTGCCAAGGCAACGCCGGTATGCGATTGCGTGCATCGGGAAAGCTCTTGAGGGGTTCCGGCGGCGACGATTTGCCCACCGGCGGCGCCCCCTCCCGGGCCGAGGTCGATGATCCAGTCGGCGGTCTTGATTACGTCGAGATTGTGCTCGACGACAAGCACCGTGTTTCCGGCGTCGACGAAATCGTGCAGAACCTTGAGCAGGAGCTTGATGTCGGCGAAATGCAGCCCCGTCGTTGGTTCGTCAAGCAAATACAGCGTTTGTCCGGTGCTCTTTTTCACGAGTTCGCGAGCAAGTTTGATCCGTTGCGCCTCGCCGCCGGAAAGCGTCGGAGACGACTGACCGATTTTCATGTAACCGAGCCCGACGTCGGCGAGCGTCTGCAATTTGTGTTTGATCTTCGGGATGTTCGCAAAATGTTCAAGGGCGGCTTCGACGTCCATGTCGAGGATTTGGTGGATCGATTTCCCCTTGAATTTGACGGAAAGCGTGTCGAGGTTGAAACGGCGTCCCTGACAGACGGGACAGGTGACCCAGATGTCGGCGAGGAAGTCCATTTCAAGTTTTTGCGCACCGTTTCCTTCGCAAGCCTCGCAGCGACCGCCGGCGACATTGAAACTGAACCGCCCCGGGGCAAAACCCTTCGCCCGGGCGTCGGGAAGTTCGGAAAACAGTTTTCTGATTTCGTCGAACAGCTTGATGTAGGTCGCCGGGTTGGAACGGGGGGTCCGTCCGATCGGGGACTGGTCGATGGCAATCATTTTGTCAAGATATTCGAGGCCGTCAATCGCTTTATGTGCGCCGGGATTGCCAAGCCCACCGTTGAGGTCGCGCATCAAGCTCTCGACGAGAATATCACTGACAAACGAACTTTTCCCGCTGCCGCTGACGCCGGTGACGCAAACGAACTTGCCAAGCGGCACTTCAATGTCGATGTTCTTGAGATTATTATGCGTTGCGCCGCGAACAACGAGTTTTTTGCCGGAACCGTTGCGGCGTGTTGTCGGAACTTCGATTTTTTCCCCGCCGCTCAAAAACCTGCCGGTGATGCTTGCCGGGTTTTGTAAAATCTCATCGACGGTTCCCGTGGCGACGATATTTCCTCCGTGCACGCCGGGACCGGGGCCGAAATCGACGATGGTGTCCGCCGCCCGCATGGTTTCTTCGTCATGTTCGACCACGATGACCGTGTTTCCCAGGTCGCGGAGTTTTTGCAATGTTTCGAGCAGGCGTTCGTTGTCGCGGGGATGCAGCCCGATGGACGGCTCGTCCAGGATGTACAAGACACCGACCAGTCCGCTGCCGATTTGCCCGGCGAGCCTGATCCGTTGCAGCTCGCCCCCCGAAAGCGTCGGGGCCGTTCGGCCAAGGGACAGATAATCCAGCCCCACATTGACGAGAAACCCGAGTCGGTTGCGGATTTCCTTCAGGGCTTCGACGGCAATCTTCCGGCCCGATTCGGAGAGTTTCAATTGCGAGAAGAATTCGGCACAGTCGGTGATCTGCAACGCGCAAACCTCGGGTAACGAGAAAATCTTCTTATCCCGAAAAGCCGCCGCACTGGAAAAAGTTTCCATTTTGAACGCCCGTGCCTGATGGTTGAGTCGTTCCCCTTTGCAATACTCGCAGGGAATCACGCTCATGAATTTTTCCATCGCCAGACGCTGCATTTTGCTCTTTGTTTCACGGAATTGCTGCATCATGCGCGGAATGATCCCCTCATAAGGGCCGCCCCATTTGTGTCCACTCGGACCGTTGCGCCACGTGAACGTGATATGATTGTCGCCTGTTCCCCACAAAAGAGCGTTTTGGACTTTCGGGTCGAGTTCCTCCCACGCGGTTTCGAGGCAGTAACTTTTCGGGAACTCATATTTCCGTTCAAGCCACTCGGCGACTCCGCTGAAAATGTGCCGCCGCCACCGCCCCAAGTCGCGCCATTTGCCGATCGGTTCGATACAACCTTGCTGGAAACTCTTCGACGGTTCAGGAATCAAAAGTGCCGGGTCGAAGGAATGCAAATCCCCCAGCCCGTCACATTTCGGACACATTCCCTGCGGCGAGTTGAAGCTGAACATCTGGGGACTTGGCGGCTCGAAGTTGATCCCGCAATCGGTGCAGGCGTAATGGGCCGATAAGGAGATGTCCTGTTGCTTTGTTTTTGGATCGTCTTCATCAAACGTAAGAATCAGGTGTCCCTCACCGATCAGCAAAGCCCGTTCGACCGCTTCGGAAAGCCGTTGACGGTTGGCCGGTCCCGACTGCACGAGACGGTCGATCACTACCTCGATATTGTGCCGCATTTGGCGGTCGAGTCGCAAATCTTGCGTTAATCGAACGATTTCCCCGTCCACCCGCGCCCGAATGAACCCTTTTTTCAAAAGGTCGGCGAAAAGGTCCTTGTGTTCCCCTTTTTGTCCGCGAATGACCGGGGCAAGCACAAAAAACTTCGTTTTTTCAGGAAGCGTCTCAATCCGGTCGATGATTTGCTGCCGGGTTTGAGCCGTGATCGGTTTTCCGCACTCATAACAGTATCCCGTTGCCACCCGGGCGTAAAGCACGCGAAGAAAATCGTAAATTTCGGTGATGGTTCCAACGGTCGAACGGGTGTTTTGTCCGCCGGCCTTCTGGGAAATCGAAATCGAAGGACTCAGCCCGGAAATCTGATCGACGTCCGGCTTCGGAAGTTGTCCCAAAAATTGCCGCGTGAAACTTGACAAACTTTCGACGTAACGTCTTTGTCCTTCGGCGTAAAGCGTATCGAAGGCAAGCGAACTTTTGCCGCTTCCACTGACGCCGGTGAAGCATATCAACTGATTTCGCGGCAACCGAAGCTCGACATTCCGGAGATTGTGTTCCCGGGCCCCTTTGACGATGATGTCGGAGAAGATCATGAAACGAAGATTTCCGTTTTGTTATTTCTTGAAGAATATACCGGAGCCGGAAAAAGCGGTAGCCTTCGGCCTCGAATTTCCAACCGGCAGTATAAAATCCGAATTATACCCGAAATCAATTTTTACGTCAGAGGTTGAGCCTATAAAAGTTGGCCCATAAAAAACGACCGGTTCGAGATGTCCCGGACCGGTCGTAATAGGCAAATGGAAATGATGGAGATGAAAGAGAGCCTGTTTTTGGGTTTCTGATTGATGGGTCAAAACGTTGTGATGGGGTCAGAACATAACGACGGTACTGATTGCTGCGGTAAACTGGTTTTTGGAGCTGAAATTATTATAGGCAGGGAGTCCGGCCCAATCCCAACGTGCTTCCGGTCGGACGTTCATCCAACAGCACGGTTTCCAGTTGAGTCCGAGCGTGATTTGGGAATAATCGGTTTCGCCGGCACCAATAATAAGCACCCGGGTGTTGTTGGAATCGCGGAACCACTCCCCACGAACCCCAAATTCCAATGTCTGAGTCAACTGATAGAACAGATACTGATTGATGGAATACCAATGTCCATGCCACGAGTGGTTTCCGGTGCTGACCCCGAAGTTTCCGTCGCCGAGGTCATGCTGGACGACGTATTTCAAGCGGTCCGTCACTTGTCGGGATAAAACAAGGCTGTAATGTGTTGTGGTGGCACCTGACTGGGAAACGGGAACAGGTTCGGGGTTGCGGCCGGGAGTGAAGTCGGTGCCCAATGATTCGTTACCGGTTCCGAGGACGAAAGAGATATTCGTTCGGTTATCACAGCTTTTCCACTGGAAGCCTGTCAGGTAGGAAAGTTTATCGTTGGGGTCTTCCCACTTGTCCCAACCGCGAACAACACCAAAAATCGCGGAAAGTCGGTTGTTCAGCCGTTGATTGAGGAGAACACCGGTGTAGGTCATGGGTTCTCCATACATCATGGTGTACGACCGTGAGTAGAAGAAATTTTGCGGCGACATGACCGATTCATATCCCATGACGGAATAGAAATGGCCGACCTTGGCATTCAACCCACACCCTACGGGAAGATTGACCTCACCATAAAACTGCGGCAGCGCGATTCCATATTTTGCAAGATACGACTGACCCGTCAATGGATCGATAAAGCGGTTTCCGGCGTTGGAATTCCAGTGAGCATCGGCGATCGTCGGGTCGTTCACATAATATGGAAATCCGAATACCTCTCGAGTCGTCCTTGTTTCCAGACCAAGAGCACTGGTCCAGAGATAGTCCGTCCCATAGAGAAAGTCAACTCTTCCTCCCAGATCGAAATGACAGCCGGAACTTTTCACGGAACGTCCCACGCTGAGATAAAGCTGATTGAGCATGTAATCGCTCTGGTCATTGAATTTCAAAGGCCCGTTCACTTGCGGCTTTTGACTTCCGGCATTATAGGTGTATCCCTGATCCAGCCACCCACAAAGAAAAAACTGTCCGCAATGTTTGACCGAACTGGGAAACAGGCCGCAATCGTCTTCACACGAAGAACATGCCTGCTGCCCGGTTTGAGGATAAGGATACGCATTGGAGGGATATCCCTGGGCATACATTCCCTCCATTTGCTGACCTCCCATTTGCTGGGCATACGGTTGCCCATAAGGTTGGGCATACGGGGAGGCCAATGGGTCGTACATGGTTGCTCCCATGGGTGAGGACGGACCAACAGCCTGATAGGGAGCGTTGGAATATGTTGGGTCATACGCACCCGAATAAGCGGCGTTGTACTGCGGGGATGGATATTGTTGTGCCGTTGCAGGAACGACAATCCATGTTGCGAGCAGCAAACTCAGAGTAAATAACTTGAACGTGTGTTTCATTTTCCTCTCCTCACACGTGAGCGGACTCGACGTGCTTACCCCCTTTAAAAATCGTGGTTGAATCAAAAACATGTTTGCCCGGTTTTCATCGGAGGGTGAAATTCCTATTGAAAACCCCAAAGTCTAAAGTCGAAAACGCGCCTGAATACAGTCAACTGTCATCTTGTTGACCGGCAATTTCCATTCAACAGTACAAATTGCTATATCACGCAAAAGCTATCGTCTCGCCATTGGCGGAAAAGCTACTTTTTTTGGAATCACTAGAAAATTCTTTTTATTTTCACTATTCTTCTCAAACTACCTTGTTTTATTAAAAAACGGCTCTAAAATTTGCTGATAGTTTCAATATTTACTTGTTTTTTGTTTGTTTTTTCATAAAATGGTTCAATATTTGCTATGCCAATTGATTTTTATCATTCCAAAACAATTTTTATCATCCTCAAAAGAAAGATTGCTGATGAAAAAAACCTCCTCTTTTTCATAAACTTTGTTGTTTTTGGGAACTTTTAGGTTTGAAATGGCACTTAAATAGTTGTATTGGTATTTTCTAAATGATAAAAGTGTAAATTTCAAAAATATTCTTCTTTTTTTCATTTTTGTTTCATTATTGATATTTTTTCATTGTTTATTTTTTTAATGATCAAAAAAAATTCCTACTAATTTCCTGTTTTTTTTATTTTCCCAGCACAACATTATTGAACCAATCTTCCCTTGTGATTACTATCAAAACTATTGTCTCTTCTTGTTTGTTTTCGCAGAATCCCCCTTTTTAAGGTCAATCTCAATCAGCTTCTCGTCTATTGAATGTTGATACGTTTTCTAAAGGTAAAAAATCCATGAATATGATGAAAAAACTTTTAAGCTTTGGTAATCTGTGGAACTCACGTCAATCAACTGTTTCAAAGACACGACATCGTCCTCATCTTGAACCTTTGGAAGATCGGCACCTTTTGTCTGTCACCAGTCTTTTGGACAATCCCTTCCCTGCGAAACTGGAAACTGTCGACGGTCAGTCGGAAATGAAGCTGACCATTGAAACCGACACCGCGCAAAGCGCAATCATCGGGATTCAGGTTACTGCTGATTCAGATACGTTCGATCCGTCGGCGCTGAAGGTGTATGACGCGGAAGGTAATCTTGTCAGCGGCGGTAATATCCGCTACTCCAACGCGGATTTCCTTGGGAAAAAGTCAAGTATTCTCGTCCTTGAACTTGCACCGGGCGATTACAAAGTCTGTGTTGGCGGCGACCATTCCACGGTCGGCAACTTTTCCTGTGATGTTTTTCTTCCGGGAGACATCTACGGCACAGGAACCGTTGACGACATTTCCATTCAAGCACTTGAGGCCGTTTCACTCCTCACCAGTGGTACGGCAAACCTCTATACATTACAGTATTACTCGCAATATTTCGCCAAGCTGGGACTCAAATTCGATCAGGACCTCTTTATTTCCGCGTTTGATATCAACGGCGATCAAAAAGTTGATCCCGGTGAAATGGATATTGTCAGATACAATGCCGGTGCCGGTCTCGTGACCGTCTCGCTTGATGCCTGGGATCACCCCCTGACCGTTCCGGATGACGTGAGCCTTACTGTCGGCGAAAAAGACCAGCAAGCCACCGAAAAACAAATCGACGGCGTTGTCGACCCGAAAGGTAACGGCTTTGAATTTCTTACCGGAACGAATAACCTCGTCGTTGTTGAATTCAAAATCGACGGCGTCAAGCAAACGACGATCCCCGCAGGTTTTGAAATCTCCATCACCAAGGAGGGGCTGTTCTCATTCCATCCGAATGGAAAATTCGACATGATTCCCGGAGGAAAGCTGGGAGAGTTGACCATTCAGTACAAAGTGAGAGCCGAAGGTTCCGACACCTCTATCACCGGAACGATCACCGTGACCATCGAAGGCGAAAACGACGCTCCGACCGCTGAGAACGCGACAATCACTCCGTCGATTTCGGCGGATTCCGGACCCGTTGAAATTGATCTGAGTTCGTTCATTGATGATGTTGACCTCGGTGAAAAAGCGACGCTGATCATTGTGGTCAAGGTCGGCAATGATGAAATCAGCAAGGAACATCCGGGAGAACTTCAGCTTGCCAGCGGGGCCAAGATCGCGATTGATGCCGCAGGAAAACTGACCTATAATCCGAACGGAGTCTTTTATTATCTCCAGCAGGATGCACCGTTTGAAGACGAATTCGATTATTACGTCAAGGATGTTGCCGGAGCCGAATCAAGCGTGAAAACCGTAACGGTGACAGTCACCGGAATCAACAGTTCCCCGGAAGCAACCGGCGATCTCGAAAAGAATACCGATGAAAAAACGTCCCTGACATTCCATGCCGATGAAGTTCTCGACAAAGTCGAGGACCCGAACATTTATCCGAATTCCGATGAGTTGAGCATCAAGGAGGTTGACACCGTTTCCGACAAAGGGGCAACCGTCACGTTCAATCAAACGACCGGGATCATCACTTATAACCCGGGCGACATCTTCTCTTATCTTCGTTCTGACTCCGATCCGGCGGAAGATTTCTTCCATATCACCGTCCAGGATGAATTCGGCGCGACCGTCAAGGTCAAGGTCATTGTGACCATCGACGGTGTTGACGATCCGTTTACGATTTCCAATCCGACCCCCAGTATGTCGGTCACCAGCAGCGGGACTGCCGAGTGGTTGCCGCTTTCCGGAACGCTTGGCGTCCACTGTCCCGACGAGGGCGTCGTGTTTGTTTACGAGATTACCAATGTCAGCGGCGGACCGTCCGGTTACCCGCTCACGGCGGCGGACTTCACCATTGACCCGGCAACCCAGATGATCAGGGTCAGAAAATCGGTTCTTCCGGAAACAAGCGACGGTGACGATTACACCATCACCGTCAAGGTGACCGACACAAGAACCGGCCTGGAACAAGAGGCGACGATCACCATCACGATGAGTGTCGTGCTTTATCCGCCGCCGGTCATCGGTCAGCCGACAAAACAGATATCCGCCGGTGAAAACGACACGGATTACAAAGACACCAAATTCACCGCCACCGATGAGGGGCCGGACCATAGCAACGTGGTTTTCCTGTCCAATGTGACCGTGAAATCGTTCACCGTGAACGGAACTTCCGTCACGTTCACCGGAACACTTGATTATCAGCTTAATGCGGATGGAACGTTCAAATTCCGGCCAAACGGTCAGTTCGCCATGATTCCTGAAGGCGGGACCGGTCTTTTGACGATCGAATACACCGCCAAAAACACCCAATACAACGTGGAAGCCAAGGGAACATTCACGATTACCATTTCCGGCGTGAACAACGTCCCCGTGATCATCAACACCACTCCGGCGTCACTTTCCGTGACGGAAAATCTTGAAAATACCTCGTCTGTCAGCATTAACGCTCGGGCCAACACGAACGACCCGGATATCGGTGACGTTATTGTTGTCGGCAAGATCAACGGCACAGCGGTTTCGGTTGGGGACGTCGTGACTCTCCAATACGGTTCGGTCAAGGTGAACGCCGACGGGACGCTGACCTACACCACCAATGGTAAAGTGAATGTCGGTGCTCCAAAAACCGAAACCTTCACCTATCACGTGACCGACGGACATCTCCAGGACGGAGTAAAGGTCTATTCCGCCACCGCGGCGACCGTCACGATCAATGTCACCGGGGTCAATCACCCGCACGAAATCAAGGCGAACCAAAGTTTTGCAGCCACGTCGACCGGCGACTCGGAATCCACGGTGAAAATCGGTCCCGTCGAAATCAACGACCTGGACGGACCATCAAGTAGCAACGGAAAATACACGCTTGCGATTGCTCCGGCGTCCGACCCGAACGGTGATTTCGAGCTGAGATACGACGGCGACCAGATTTACCTCTTCGTGAAACGCGGAAACCTTCCCGAAACAGGAACGATCAACCTTTCCATCACGGTTTCCGATGACGATTTCAGTGACACGAAAGCGGTGACGGTCAATGTGAGCAAAAAAGCTCCGCCGACATGCAACGACCAAGTCGTGGCAGGTTCGCCGCTTGAAAACTCCACCGCCATGGTGCCGGTGGACGTCGCGTCGCTTGTCACCCCGACCGAGACGGGAGACGTGCTCAGACTTTTGAACACGGTGACCCTCGTTTCAGCAAAACTGAAAGACGGGACCGATTGTTCCTCGTTGATTTCAGCGGCAGACCTTGCCAAAATGTTCACCGTCAATGCAAGCAATGAGTGGGTGTTGAATTTCACCCCCAATCCACAGAATGCCGGTCCACTTTTCTTCATTCCCGGCGGTGACGAACTGACCCTGGTTGTCAATTACGGCGTGGAGGAGACCGGAATGGGAACCGGAAAACTGACGTTCAAAATCACCGGCGTGAACAACACCCCGACAGCCGGTCCTGCTGATTACACGGCTGACGTCATCAATGCCGACGACACTGGCGGAAAATTATTGGATGTTCTGGCACTTTGCAGTGATCTCGACCTGGGGGACGTGCTCTCGATCACCTCAATTGCTTACGCCGGCACCACCTATAATCTTTCCGGCGGAACCGCGATGATCCCCTACGGAAGCGGCTCGATCAAAGTCACGCTGGAAAGCGGAAAACTGAGATTTTACACCAATGGCGCCTTCAATTACCTCAAAGAGGATGTTCCGGAAACGTTCACTTTTTCTTACACCATCACCGATGGTACGGAAACGGCGAGTTCGACGGTCAAGGTCAAGGTTGTCGGCGTGAATTTCGCTCCGGTGATTGTCACGGGAACAACAGACGCCGGTAAAACGATCAAAAACCTCCCCTTGGTGATTCCCGGCACCAAATTGTTCGACCCGGCCATCGTTTCGGACCCGAACGGTGATGACCTGGTGATCGCCTCCATCAAATTCGAGGGGCAAGAATACAATCTCACAAAAGGGGGAACGATCACTCTGCCCGGTGGTGACACATTCACTTTAGGGCTTGACGGAAAATCGATCACCTATAATCCCGGTGACCGGTTCAATGCCCTGGGAATCAAGGACGCTCCCGTACCGTTGACATTCACTTACAAAGTGACCGACGGCAAGCTGACTTCCGTGAACGAACGGACCGTGACTTTTTCCGTCACCCCGCAGAAGTCGGTTTCCATTGAGAACATCGCACAACGCGGAGGCACGAAAACGATCAATCTGGATGACTATTTCAGCGGCACGGGAGTCACGTATGAGGTTTCGGTTGATTTCCCACCGAGCAACGTGCCCCACGCCGACATGTTCGACTGGAGTTATAACTCCACGACGCATGTGCTGACGTTTACCTTTAAGGATTATGACGGCTCCGACTTCTCGCGTCTCCCGGCTGTCGTCACCATTGTTGCGACGGATTCGGACAATGTGAAAACAACCGAAATGTTCACCGTGGTTGCGATTCCTGAAAAAACGGTTTCCGTCGACATCGTGACGGTTTCCATAGGTACTCCCCTTCAATGGAACGCTGACAATATTTCAGCGGCGACCACGACATTCAACGTGGGAGATGAATATTACATCGAAATCTGGGTGACGGACCTTGCCAACAACAGCAGCAATGAAAACGGGTATATCGGCGACGATTATTCCAGAGGCCTCTCTTCCGCGACGGTCTCGGTGGCCATGAACAGTGCCTATGTTGAGTATCTTGATTACGAATACAATGAGATGTTTTATGCCATGACGAGAAATCCCAGCGTCAATATTGAGGATGGAATACTCGTCATCTCCAACTTTGGCGGCGCGATCACCGCGCAAAATATCGGAAACAACGGGAAATCATGGTTGATCGGTCGCATTAAAGTCCAAGCCACCGCCCCGGCAACAGGGGATAATCCGCTGATGATTGACATCGCGGCAGACAGCGTGGTTGATGTCGGTCGCAATTCCACCGTCGGTGAAGGAAAGGGAAGAATCGACCGCTCCCAGGTCAAGGTGAATCCGGCTTATGTCCAACAGAATTCCAATAATCCTCTCTTTGGCGTTTCCGTCGCGGAAAGCGTGATTGACGGCGGGGTCTACACGCGTGTCGTTTCGGCCCCCACGGGAATCCGTGCCGACGGAACCATTCGGGAACTTCCCGACAATGCCGACTGGATTCATGAATGGCAGACCCATTGGGTCGAGGTTTGGGTCAAGGCTTCCGAAGTACAGTATTACAAAAGTGCCATGACCAATTTAACCTATGACACGAGATACTTCACCGCCACACTCGTGCAGCAGGGACAGGTGTTTGTCAACGCCTTCAACCCGTCGATCGACGACCCCAACGGTTTGGTCACCGGCATCGGCGGCAAAGCATCCGGAATCGTTCCCGACGAAGGTTACATCCTCCTGGGAAGTGTCAAGTTCGAGTCGATCGGAAGTGACAACGTTCCCTGGTCTGAAGCGTCGATTCCCCATGATCTCGGAATCCATCTGGAAAACGCCGTTGTCCTGACCAATGACGACGGGAGGGTTTCCTTCATGGGAAATTCCCCGACCACGGAACTTTGGGCCATTCCTTACGATGTCAATGACTGCGGTTACCTTGATGCAGGGGCCTTCAGCTACTTTTATGAGCAATTCAGCGCCGGCAACTCCGGCGGATTCGTGCTCTCCGGAGCCGACTACAACCGTGACGGCCTGGTAGATTCCGCCGACTGGTTCACTTTCAAGGAGAATTACTGCCGTGGGGTTTCGCGTGATGGTGATTCGGACGTCTTTTTCCCGGCGGACTTCACCAAGCGTTACATCGGAAAGAAATTGAACACCGACGACGACACAACCGTAAGCATGATCATCAGCGCCGCCAACAAGGCCTGGCAAAATGCTCTCGGACTTGAAAAACCGATCGACGTCAAGGTGATCGTCAAGGACCTCGGACCGGGCAAGCTGCTCGGGGAGTCGCAAATCGTCGCCCTGGACGACTTCGGGCGGCCTTCCCAGGGAATCATCATCATTGACGACGACGCCGCAGGACTCGGCTGGTATTCCCAAATTGCCGATCCGGTGGCCACAGGACGTTACGACCTTTACACCGTGCTGCTCCATGAAATGGGACACCTCTATGGGTTCAGCACCAATTACGATGCATTCCGAGAGATTGTCGGCCAGTTCGATGCTTCCCAGATTGATTCGAGCGGACTTCACGCCGCAGATTCTCAAGACTTGATGTTCGCGACACTGGAAACGGGAGTCAGAAAGTATATCACGACGCTCGACACCGACATGGTGCTCGCGGCCTATCGCACCGCGGAAAACAATGCCAACCTGCGAGGTTTCGACGCGAAAACAGCGGCACTTCACGCAACCAAGGATTCCAATAAGGTGAATTCCGGGGAACAGGGTGTTGTTCTCATGAATGAGAGTTCTGTCATAACCGGAACGTCTGCTGTTGGAAAACTGCTTAAAACGACGGAATCGGTCGATCAAAACACGGCGGCAAAACTTCATGCCATGGGACTTGCCGTCTCCATTCCGATTGAGGAATCTGCAAGAAACACGAGAATCTCCAAAACAGATATTCTGTTTGCCGGAGAACCATTGGTGGAATTGGAAGGAGAAAGCATTCTGTATAAGAATCATTCATGGCGGCAGAATGAGTCGCCGGAGTTTCTCCTGGATGACCTTGAAATCAATTGGATTTTGTAAAAAAGATGGAAAATGGAGAAAGGGGAGAAGAGGGAAGAAAGAAAGTATGATTTTTTCCCTTGATTTTTTTGTCGGAATTGTTTTTTTCTTTGCCATTGTGCTAATGTTTGACATAAAGGATCATTTATGATTCGCAAATCGCTTTTCTCGTTCATTTTCGGTTCCTCGGAAGCATCCCGGGAGCATTCCTCCTCGGCAAAACGAAAACGGCTGCATTTTGAAACGTTGGAAAATCGTCAATTGCTTGCCGTTTCTTTCGACCCGGGCATTGATTACGAATACATCCCTCCAAAATCAGCGGTTTCACCGGAAATCGGCAATAATCAGGGTATTTTTATCGCGGATTTCAACGCGGACGGATACGGTGACATCCTTTCCTGGAATTATAATGGTGCCGACATCTTTTTGAACCAAAAAGGGACGTCCGACATTTTCAAGAACAAGTCGACGTTTACCCCGGTAGAGCTTCTGACGAGTCTGAATGCCACGGTCGGAGATGTTTATAAGGATACCGGCAAGGTTTACCCGGATTTGATTGCGGCGACTTGTGAGAACAACATTTTGACAATCACCGCCTGGAAAGGACTGTCCACCGGCGGTTTTTCTTCCACGTCCCAAAAAACGACGGTGAATCTCTACACCGTACTTGGGCTGGCCGCACGAGACGGTTGCGCTTTTGAAGTTTCCATCCAAAATCTCCAGGTCCTCAACGTCGTCGGCGACAGCAATGACGATCTCATCTGCACGCTGCATTACCATTACCTCAGCAACACGACCGTCGTGGAAAGCGGAGAAAGGTGCATCATCCTGACAGGTAAGGGGGATGGAACGTTTGGTGAAATCTTCATGCTTGACGGTCTGACAGATTCAGCCCAACCCAACGGAAGAAAGGTTTACGCTTACGGAAACCTGTATGGGACGACGATGTCGATCATCACGCAAGGGGCCGACAGCAAGTCTCTTGATATTTACACCCCCACGACCAACGGCAAGTCCGCCACAAGTTCATTCACTTATACCCATAATGCCCCGATTCTTGGCGTCACGGTCGGCAATGTCGATGCCGACAACCAATTGGAACTTTTAATCTACACGAAAGAAAACGGCATCAACTATATCAGTGTCGTCAAATTTACCGGCAAAAGCGCCAGTACACTGATCGACAAAATCCGGGTCGATATTGATCCCATTTCCATGGCCGTCGGCGACCTCAACAACGACCAAAGGCCGGACATCCTGATCTCCAACGGTGTCACCTATCAGGTTCTCACCCAAAAAAGCGACGGAAAATTCAATCTCGAGAGTCAGATCGTCACCAATGCCGACTATATCACTTCGGTGACCGGCGATTTTGATGGTGACGGCGTTCAGGATGTTCTCCTGCTCGGCTCCCAATTCGCGACATTGATTCCCGGCGGAAAGACGGCGGACGGTAAGGCCATTGCCCCTTACACACTCATTGATTTTTCCAAACTCGGAATCGTGCCTCGGGATTTTGCGTTCGGTGATTTCAACGCCGACGGTTCTGTCGACATCGCCGTCCTTGCCGGTGTTTATGGAGAGGAACTTTACATTTTCAGCGGAACGCCCAAACAGACGAACAAGTTCAGCAATCCCCAGAGACTCGCAGTACAATTCGGCAAACAACTCCTGGTCGGCAATTTCAGCGGCTCCGCCGGTGATGACATCGCGGTCGTCTGTTTTTCCGGCGTCGGCGTGTCGTTCAGTACCTTTATTTCAACGCCGACCGGTTTCCAGGAACAAAGCAAGAAATCCGAGCCGCTTGCAAAAACGAATCTGTTTGATTTCGTCTTCGCCGTCGGCAAGGTGGACTCAGACGGCTATGACGACATTGTCGCCGTTTGCCAGAGCACCGCCACGGCTTCCATTTTGAAGAGCGACGGCAATGGACTGTTCAATTTTCCAACCACGCAATCGTCGTTTTTGGTCGGAACAGCAGGAAAAACAAAACCGGTTGCCGTGGCCATCGGTGATATGAACAAAGATGGCAGAAGTGACATTGTCGTGCTTAACGTCGACGAACAGGGGATTCGTGTCGCAACCCAGAACGCCAACGGAACGTTCACACTTGGCTCGGCGGTTAAAGTTTCCTCGAATATCGCCATAAACGGTGGCAATTGTCATACCCTGGCGCTGGCTGATTTCACCGGCAACGGTTATCTTGATGTCTTTGTTGGAATGCTTGACGGCACGGGAGCCGCGGCAGGACAATTCATCATCCTGGAAAATAACACGACGAATCCGGGAACCTTTACGGTCAATACACCGATTAACGTTACCACGTTTCTTAAAGCCGAGCTTGCCACGCTGGGTTTGAGCATCGGTTTCATCGACGACAACGCCTCGCCCGATGTGATCATCGTCGGGGGGAACAAGGCGGTTCGTTTTAGGAACAAGGCCGAATTCGGAATCGGTGAAATCTCGCTCGTCATCCGCGATTACAATTCCGTGAAAGGGGACAACAAGAAAGAAATCGACGATCTCTCGACGCTTTCTTCGAGATCATACATCGACGAGTGGTCCTGTTTCCAGATCGAAGTCTGGGCCAACACGAAAACGGGTAACGTCGGGATCAGCGAGTTCACTTGTGTGGTCCAGTTTAATACCGGAGCGTTCGAGGTCGATGTTGTCGGCGGCCAATTTGTTGCGGAAGCGGGGAGCGCTTTTGGAACCTTTACGTGTACGGTGAGCGGCAATTTGGTGACGATCACGGGAAAAGTCGTCGGTTCGGAACTTCAGGGCGACAACACCAACGCTCTTCTGGGACGTATCGCGTTCATCCCGGCGGTCAACGGAAATGTTCCGCTCAACATAGACGGCAATTATGTCATGCCGGTGGACAACGGTTTTTCCGTCGTGACGGCCTCCTCATCGCTGAAAACGACCAATGGGGCGACAAGCACGCTCAATGCGAAAAAAAACACCGTGCCGCTCTTCCCGGTCATGTTCGACATCAACCGTAACGGTGAACTGGATGCCGGCGACTGGGACGCCTTCAAGGAATGCTTTCAGGCGAGCAGTTTTGCCAGTGTCAACCTGGCCTATCAAAAGTATTTCTACCTTTTCGATGCCAATCATTCCGGAAATCTCGACAGCGGTGACTGGGACATCTTCAAGGAAAACTATCAAGCGGGAATGTCTCGCGCCAAAGCCCGGAAAGACAAACTTTCCGGGGCTTACTACATTGACCGTTACTTTCCCGCTCAATGGCAATCGTCAATATTGTCGCTATCATCACCATCATCATTATCACTGTCATCACTTGAACCTCGGGGAATAGAATCTGAATCTCCGGGAGTAGAATCAATGACACAGAATGTGACAATCCCATTACTCGCGACAAACACAAACGTTGCAGACACTAATGCAGCAGACACAAACGCGGCAAATTCGGAAATGACGGCGGATACGGCTTTCATGTCCTATTATTCCGTCAGTTCCGTTTCGTACAAAAAGGAGTCCTCGTTTTTCGATGAACTCGCGGCGACCTCAAACGATGTCGAGACTCTTCTCAAGGCCGGAGCTTTGTAAAACTTGTGATGATTGTGCTGAAATTCTCTCAACAAACTGCGCTGATCATCTGCGCTCATTTGGTGAGAGAATATCACTTTCTGTTTTTCTGCCGTTTCATACCGTAAAAATGGGTGTCAATTTTGTCCGGTTTGATGTTTGACTCCTCAATTTGCGAATTGCGAAGATAGAACACTTGATGGACAACAACACCAATATATCGTTTTGACAAGGCACTAGAACAAACCTAACCAAAAATTCCGTATCCTCCAGTTCATTGTGTCGAGATCAATGAACTCGAATTCCGTTACTCTGTAATGTTGTTCAAACTCCCACTCATCGTAAATGGGATTACCATCGATAGCCGTAATGATATCACCGACTTTGATACGCGATCTGACAGGGGACCAAGACGTTACCCCAATGACGATCGCGTCCCCGGTCAGATTCCCAAACTGATCGTCAATGGGGTAGAACTGGATTCCCGTCCTCATACTGATGGGAAAATCATACCCCCAGAATTGGGAAGCTTTCTGTGCTTCCTTATAAATTTGTCGCCGCCACTGCGAAAGTGAAGTGTTCGGCGGAATCGGAGGCGCGTCCATCAATTGAGCCGACGACAGCCAGTTTGGGTTGTATCTTCGTGTTCCCGGTTGTTGTTGATAAGAACGATATCTGACTTGCATTCCGTCAACATTGGCCACACCCGAGCTGGGACCACGCCTGGCAGTCAGTTTACGAAACCCCTCATTCATTTCAAAACGGAATGATCCGTTTCGGAGTTCATTCATGATTTGCCTTGTCCGTGGGGAGATTGTACGACTGCTGGCCCGCTCCGGACCAAGCACTTCGCCGGTTGGTACATCCCCCCAGCCCCCTGGAATTTCGATTTCACCATCGCGAACACGTGGCACTCGCAGTCCGGAGCTATCCGGTAGCTGGTCACGACCAGGCGGCCGTCGCGGAATGGTCCCGCCCCCTTGCAAATCCGGAACAGGTCGCCTCATGGAGCCAGCACCGGGAAACCGTTCAGGCAGAACCCTGTCCCCACCATTAACAGGAACCCTTACTGCACGGCTAACGCCATCCAGTTTCACAAAGGAATTTGCCTCTTCGCTTGGATTTTCCACGATGTTTGCTTTCACCTCGGTGAGGTATTCAGTGACTTCGGCTGCAACCACTTCACCGAGAATTGCCTTGGAGTCTTGCACCGAATTTTCGACTCCATTCAACAGGATGCGATCTTGAAGTCGAATCGCTTTCTCCGTATTATCAAGAATTTCCTTGAGGACGGCTTCAGCCGCTGAGTTTTCTTCCACGGAAAACGTCGGGGCTTTGACTTTGGCGAGGTTCGCTTCAATTTCCTGATCAAATTTGGCGAACTCGTCGAGGAGATTGTTTTTCTCCGTCTTGTCCGCTACGGCTTTCAGTCGATCTTTCGTTGTCTGCAAGGTCGCCAGCCGATAGGCGAGCCGCATCACTTCCTCGCTGGAAATTTCCTGGTGGGGTCGCATCAAAATGCGTTCGCCTTCCATCAGTTGAAGGGCAACATCCGTGAGCAGTTCCGGGTCGGCGGAATCCGTTGCCAGTTGGAGCAACTCCGGGCTGACATACGCATTAAAGGCCGGGTCAACCGCGATGTTGGTGTTAATGGTTTCCGCCCAGGCCACAATGGAGTAACAGATGATTCCAAGGGCGGTAACACTTGCTAAAATGAAGTTTTTCATGATTTTAGTCTCCTTGAAAAACAAGTCTATATCAAATCACCCCAAAAACGAAACGTCGTTTTCTGAAAACAAGGCGAATTGTGCGTTAGTGAAAAACAATATGGCCGTTCCCATTCAAAGTATAAACAGCCCAAAAATACGGATGGGTGAACGATTTGTCCGTTTCGCTGCGAGCGCGTCGCAAAAATTCCCGTTGGGATTCGACCAAAGCCGGTGCAACGGGACACCCTCCGGCGAGACGTTCCATCATGTCGCCGATGATCATAGGACCGGTAACGTCATAGACATCCCACAAACCGGAGACGACCGCTCCGGCACCGTTTCTCAGTAGGGCGCGTTGGATGCCGAAAAGATCGTCGCTTGGTATCGGTGCTTTCTCAGCAAGACCCGACTCGCAGGTACTCAAAATGACAAGGTCGCAGTCAACATGTGTTCGAAAAATCTCTTCCGCCGTCAGGAAGTCGTCGTCATCTTCACCTTCTCCCGAACGAACCAGCAAAAAACTGTTCAAGGGATAAAGTGAATTGTTGACGCCGTGCGTTCCGATCAACAGCAACCCCTGTTTGTGTAACGCTTCAAGTACGGTTTCTTTCGTGACGGCGTTCTCCAAAATTGTAATGACTTTATCCTTTCCGAAGGCTTGTTGGATGTTCACAATGTCTGCGTCGATGCCCGGAAGTGGGGCGGCCGTGGAAAAACGAGAAATGCCGAGTGCCGTGATGGAATTGAGCGGCTGAACTTTTCTCTGTCGCATCATATCCCAGGCCGTCAGGGAAGGGGCGTAATGCACGATAAAGGGTTCGTCCAGCAGAAACTTCGGTTGCGGTATCTGTCGTCTGTTGTCATTCATGTCGTCCCGCATATCATCCCGTTCAACAACCAGAGCGGCAAACGGAAGATAATGAAGGATATGATGCGGAATGATCAAGACAGTCTCCGTTCTGGCGGTACGCAACGCATCAAGAACCGAATCGGAAAGCAGACTGGTTCGCAGTTTCCACAACGACGTTTGCCAACGGCGGGTATATCCCGGAGTTTGAATCTGTTGCGGCATCGGGAGGCGACTTGGATTTCTCGTTGAAGAAACGGAGCCGCTCAAGTCACGTTGTAAACATTCACGGACTAACGTGATGATTTCTTTCGTCGGGAAAGGGGTTCCGTAGCGCGGGTCACTCCGGTCTTGAATCAAGATCGGAAACACTTCGACCTTGCCGCTTTGAATTAAAAATCCCCAGCCTTGGTTTCTGCCGATGTAGTATTCGATGATTGCAGTAGTAGAGGGAATATCCGCAAGAATATTTTCAATCGACGGCTGCGTCGGTGATTCGCTATCGGCGTCTTTTCCCATGAAACCGGCAAGAGCGTCTTGCAAGGACCGACCCTTGGCGGACTCGAGAACGGCCAACGCTTCGATGTATTGTTCCTTCTGAATGAGCAACTCCAACAGGCGTTCTTTCACAGAAGCATAACGTGCCATGTAACCGGCCCGATTCAAGCCGACTTCGTCAACAGGAACGTGCTCTCGTAAAATTTCTGAAATGCAGTCTGATATTTGAAGATGCCGTAACTCTTTGGCAAAATCCCCCGACGTTGTGTTCGCGAGCATCTGTTCGACCGTAACGACACTGGAAAGTTTTCCGGCACGAACAAAGTGTTCTCTCGCAATGTTCGCTTCGGCCTGGCATTGAGGAATATCCGAGCGGCGACGTGCAACACCGGCGAGGATGAGATGAGCTGTTCCCTTCAAAATATCGTCTTGGATGTTCGTGGCGAGGGTCAGTTCGATCAACTCAATCGCTCGTTCGAAGGACAGCGTTTCGATGGCGATCACATCGGGCATGGCATTGGCATCGGGTATGACATCGGAGTCCGAGTCGATGATCTGTTCTTGAGTCATCTGCTCTCGTTTGAATGTTTGAACGATGTCACTGCGGAGCAAGTACAACTGCGCCAGATTGATTCGAACCATCGCCGTGAGTTCCGTTTGATCTTCCGAAAGATTTCTCACCATTCGCAAGGCTTTTTCATACATGTCGAGCGCCATCGACCACGAAAACCAAACGTCGGCCAACACGGTTTCGTCACCGGCACCAAGTGTCCGAGCGTGGTTCGAGATTCGGTAGCGTGTCAAACGCAACAAGTAATCGCCGCAGTGATTGGCTGCACGAAAACGAAATTCCGCCAGAGACGATTCCAATTCCGGATGCTCCTTGACGTACTCGTCGAGGAGTCGGTTGGCTTCGGCATACAAGGGATAGCATTCGTAGAATCGCGCAACGCCGGACTCCGCAAGGATCATTCCCCGATAAAGGTAAAGCAGCGCGGCAACCTCTCGATGAGGATGGGCTTCCAACTGTTCACGCAAAATATCGACATGTTTCATCGCCGCATTCCATTTTTCGCTCTTGAGGAGGCGATAAATCAAATTGGCGTAAGTGACAGGATCGGAACTTGTAACACTTGTACTTTCCATTTCGCCGCCACTTTGTCGCTGACGGCAGAATTGAAGCATTCGTTGCATATAGGGCGTCAGATTTTCTTCGCCGTGAGAATCCAAGAGGGCAAGAGCATCGGCAAAACACCCGTTGTGAACGAGCAAATCGGTTGTCAATTGAAGAACGATCGGATCATTCCGGTCTAATAACGACTTGAGTTCGTCGAGCTTGGCCATTGACTGTGAAGGAATATTTGCCGCAACACCAATCGAGACGTGAAAGACCACGAAGATGAAAGAGGTGAGAAACAAGGGCACATTACGAAAATTCGAAGAATGCATGACAATTTTCCTTTCACAGACAGGGGGTAAATCAAGGTTTTTGCCGGAAAGTTTTCAGCAAGGGAGGACGGTCACATCGTGACCGTCACAGTGTTGTTATCGAATGTCAATTTACTTAATTGGATTGATTGTGATACGTTCCGCTTTTTCAGGTACCTGATAAAAAGGATACGCCTTGAAACCTGAATCTTGGAATTTCTTGATGCTCTCATTTGAGTAAAGTTTATGGTCATATTCAT
>Ga0123353_10000314_pt1 | contig 59822 bp, 61 predicted proteins | sample TergutLab28metaG_3_FD_92763 | JGI IMG/M metagenome (GOLD analysis project Ga0123353, IMG submission 92763) | Labiotermes labralis P3 segment gut microbial communities from Petit-Saut dam, French Guiana - Lab288 P3 | ecosystem: Host-associated > Arthropoda: Insects > Digestive system > Gut ... | reverse complement strand
GGAGTTTATAGGCAGCGGCGGCGGCGGTAATACGGTTCAGGAAGAAACCTTTTATTGCAAGGATATTTATAACACTTCGTCCGGCAAGACGTATCTTGTACCTGCAAGAACAGACAGAGAATTGCTGTCTTTCATTGATGTTGCTAATCAAGGAGTTTTAGACGGTCTGTCTACAAAGGTGTCCAGTACATCTGCAACTGTTTGGTATAGTAAGGTTATTAAAGATATCAGATATCCGGATACTTGTGAAAGAAAGCTTTACGGAGATAGTACCACTGCTTCGCAAGGATATTGGAAAGGCACTATTACTTGTCCTTCTTTACCCTGTGGCACATGTAAAACAATAACAGCTTCCCGTAGATGTTTTCGTTCTACGGGTATAGAGGAAGATTGTCAAAGTTGTTTAAGCAAGTATCCTGACATGTATATTCCTTTGGTGAATGGCAAAGAAAGTCCTGAAGGAAATATACATACCGGCAATAAAGGAAAGTGCGTCTTTCAACGTACATGTTGTGCTCCGCCGTGTCCTCCGCCTCCGGCACCTTCTGGTGGTGGAGGTGGTGGAGGTGGTGGAGGTGGTGGAGGGGGCGGCGGTAGTGGCAATATTGCTCGGGATATAAATAATAGTTGTACAAGTTGTCCGACCTATCCTGAGGACATATGTCTGCCGCCAAAAACTAAGATAGCAATGGCGGACGGTTCCTTTAAATCTATTGCTGATGTGAGGGACGGACATAGGGTGATGAGCTTTAGGTTATTAGAGTCGAAAGCTCCTCTCAAATCGGCCAGAGTTACAAAAACAAAGATAACCGAAGATGTGGAGTATATAAAGATCAACGATCTTGAGATTACTGCTGCTCATACTGTTTTGTTATCTAACGGTAAGATTGTCCGAGCCGGTGTTGTAAAGGTTGGGGATAAACTTATAAAGGCTGACGGAAGTCTAGAGGAAGTGAAAACTATAGATACCAATATCGGCAAGACTACTGTCTATAACCTCTTCTTAGAAGGCGGAGACGGCTTTATTGCTGACGGTATAAGAGTTATGGCTGAGTGGTAGGTGCGTATTCCGCTTTTCACATTTATATGTCTGAGACGATACTGAACCAAGCCGATAACGTATTGAGATTAAACGGAACTCAACGGCGGATAAATAGTCTAAGAAAAGGCTGGCAATCGTACGAACATAACCGATATAATCTAAAAAGATTTTTGAGGTGAGGTTATAATGTTAGAAACAAAAATATCACAACTCGGCGACCTTATCGTCCAAAGCAGCAACACTGTTTTCTTCGGCGGGGCAGGCGTTTCCACTGAAAGCGGAATCCCTGACTTTCGCTCGGAATCGGGCTTATACGCAGCAAATCAGGTCTATGGCTATCCGCCGGAGGACTTGCTGTCATACACGTTTTTTCTAAAACAAACGGAGCTTTTCTTCCGTTATTACAAAGAAAACATGATTGCAGATGCAAAACCTAATCCTGCGCATATCGCACTTGCCGAATTGGAACAGCAGGGAAAACTCGCTGCTGTAATTACACAAAACATAGACGGGCTTCATCAGGCAGCCGGAAGCAGGAATGTGTTTGAACTTCACGGCACAAACCACCGCCATTATTGCATAATTTGCCGTGAGGAACATTCACTCGATTATATTATGAACCCGGATAACTGCCATAATGGTATAATTCCTGTTTGCAAAGAATGCGGCTGCATTGTACGTCCTGATGTAGTTTTATATGAAGAATCGCCTAATTACGCAACTTTCACTGCTGCAAAGGAAGCGATTGAATGCGCAGAATTGCTGATTGTCGGAGGGACTTCGCTTGTCGTGTATCCGGCAGCAGAATTACTCAATTATTTCAAGGGGGACAACCTCGTGCTGATTAACAAAGGTTCAACAAGCCGTGATGAAAAAGCACAGTTGGTGATAAATGAGCCGATTGGCGAAGTTATGGAAAAAATTATTGAGATTCTGGAGCCTGTTTCACTTAAATTGAACAATAATACACTGCACAGAACCAGACAGTCGTTTCAAAATAGAAGGTGTTTGTGAATGTCAGCGAATAGTGACGAACATCACAAAACTATACAGTGGCTCCCTGGGACGGGCTCGAACCGCCGACCCGGTGATTAACAGTCACCTGCTCTACCAACTGAGCTACCAGGGAATATTTAAAGGGCTTTTATAGTATGCCAAACAAAAAATCGCAACACCCTATTTTGATAAAATAGGCAAAAATCACCTTTTTTCCACTAAATAATGCCCGAATTCGTTTCATACTTGAAATATAAGCAGAAAAATATAAAATGTATCTGAAATCTTTTATTTGATTCGTTTTTTCTCGTCCTTTTCGCTTAATCTCAAGAGAATATCATGGCTAATCAACAGAATACCTCAGAAGACCCTACGATGGAAGAGATACTAGCTTCTATAAGAAAAATTATCTCTGACGATGAGGCTAAGGATTCTTCCCAGCCTGATGATGTTATAGAGCTTACTGAAGAAATCAAAGAAGACTTTACGGATTCTTTTGATACTGTTCCTCAGACAGATACTTCCGCAATGGATTTTCCGGCTTCGCCGGCTCCTTCAGCACCTCCGCCGCCTCCAAAGCCGGAGATTCCGGCCGCTCCTGTTGTTCCTCCTGTTCCGGAGCCGGATCCGTTCTCCAGCGTCAGCTCTCCTCTCGATAACGATGTGCCTCTGGTTTCCAGCCCCGTAGTCGATTCTGCCGCTTCTACTCTGTCGTCTTTTGCCAATACAATAGAGCTGGAACGCCTTTCTTCTGCCGGTACTTTTGGTGCTTCTATCGGCAATGGTCAGCGTACTCTTGAAGATATGGTCGTAGAGGCTATGCGTCCTATTCTCAAGTCGTGGCTCGAGGCTAACCTGTCTTCTATCGTAGAACGCTTGGTTCAGAAAGAAATAGACAGAATCTCAAGGCGTACATAAACCTACCTCATAATGTCTTCCGTTATCCTCAGCGGTGCTTTGTCGTCCGCTAGTTTTGAGCGGTATATCTGAAGATTCTCCATTACTCTCTGTACGTAGTTCCTAGTTTCTTCTATGGATATAAGCTCTAACCAATCTATGGGATCTACGTTTCCGTTGCGCGGATCGCCGAACGTCTCTATCCACTCTCTTGCTCTTGTTGGTCCTGCGTTATAGCCTGCTATTGCCGCTATATAGCTTCCTCCGAAATTATCGATCTGTCTTGCCAGATACGATGAACCCAGCTGCACATTGTAAGGTCCTTCATGCAGACCGCCGGCGTTATACGGCATTTTATGTCTTTTTGCAGTTTCTTTTGCCGTGCCGGGCATAAGCTGCATAAGACCTTTGGCTCCGGACGGGCTTACTGCTTTCTTATTAAACTGGCTTTCTTGTTTTATTATTGCCAGTATCAATGCTTTCTCCGGTGCAGTCGGCACCTTAAACTCTAACATAGGAAAAGCTCCGTTCAGCATCAGAATTCCTTTTCTGTTGGCTGTTTTTACTGCTTGTATGCCGAGATCCGGCTGCGATACAGAGGCTGCTATTTCCGTCAGCAATAGGAACTCGTGCCTTGACTCTGCTCTGTTTATCGCAGCCCTTAAAAACGCAGCCGCTCTTTCTGATTCGCCTATGTTGTTCAGTGCGGTTATAGCTCTGATTTCATCTCTGTTCATGAAATTCTTTCTCAGCTCTGCAGACGGCTTCGGATCATCTTTTGTTACCAAAAGAGGCTGCTCATAAACTTTAGTTATTGCCAGCTGCCCGTAAAACGTAGTTCCCAGCAGCGCCGCCTCTTTATAAAAATCGTTTGCCGTTGCACTATCGCTCAATGCCTCGTAAGCCCTTCCCATCCAGTATGCTCCTCTTGCTCTTGATATAGGCATAGACGCATTCTTATATAAAACTGCAAAATGTCTCCGCGCTCTGTCCGGATTGTTGAGCTTTCTTAATGCAAGAAAGCCGCTCAGGAACTCGGCATCCAACAGTTGATTTCCGCTAGGCTGTCTGTGGTTAGAGGTTATTTTATACGCCAGTTCAAAGTTTCCGTCTCTCATGGCGCGGCGCGCCAGAGTATTAGTCTGACTCCACCAGATTTTCGGCTCTTTCAGCGTGTCCGGAATATTTTCTAAAAACCCTATCGCCTCATCATTCCTGTTCTGTTTCACCAGCAGCCTTAACTGTTGATACAAGAGCCCCTCGTCCGATCGCTTATTACGCGGAACCTGCTCCAGCCACTCTGCGATGTTCCTGTCTTCTTTTGCAAACGCTATGCGCGTCAATGCGAGTGCCTGATCATCATGCGAAAGCATTGGTATCAGCTTATGCGCTTTATCAAAATCCGACTTCCACAAAAGGCTGTCAACTCTTTCATGCACATCTTCGTACCTCAGTACATTGCTGAATCTGTTATAAAAAGTCAGCTGATCGTTTTCTAAAAAACTATCGCTCTGCCATTTTTTTCGTATCTCTTTCTCTGCGAGACTATGCTGATTGCCGGCATACAGCGCATTCATATACTTGTAAAAACCGCCCAGCGATACCGGCTCTCTGTCCTTAAAAAATTTAAGCACATAGTCTGTTGGCAGGTCGTCCGGCATTTTCTGTTCCGCTATTAGCTGAATGCCCCGTATGCCGCTCCATGAAGGATTCTTTTCTATGAAGGATATAATATTCATGAAGCTATGGTTATTATCAGGCTGCGCCATCACATAGCCGGTTAGTATTTTATTCAGCAGAGGATCTTTTCCGGTTGCAGCCATAGAAGCTGCGCTTGAGAAATTTCCTTTATTCATTGCAGTGAAAGCCTTTTTATATGTATCCTGAGCTGCTTGCGGTTTTTTAGCCGCTGCCTGAGGCTTTTTGGCTGCCTGATTGGTTTGAGTCTTTTTAGCGGTTGCTGCTTGAGGTTTTTTAGCTGTTTGAGCATAAACTGCATTCGGCAAACACAGAATTACTATAACGGCTATACATGATAAAAGGCGGGACATTTGACTGTTAATCCATTTTGTTGTATTTAGGTGCGTTTTGTACTATATTATGTAAGATATTAGAGCATACTCATGTTAGATAGCACAGGAATACATGCTACGCTCTTCGCAAAAATGAGTGCCTGCTTTGTCGCAAGTTCTTGAAATACTCTCGGTATTCCTACGGACTTGCTCCTAGCATTCATCTCATTTTTGCTCGGTCTTCCTATATTATCTAACATGAGTATGCTCTAAATTAGTTAAGAATTAAAAAGTTTTTTAGCCATGAATAAACCCAAAGATGCCAGAGCAGCAGCCCAAAAATACATAGCTTTGAACAGAAAAGCGAGGCATGACTACTTGATTATCAATACGATAGAGGCAGGTATAGTGCTTCTTGGCACAGAGATAAAGTCTTTGCGCACGGGGCAGGCGAGTATTCAGGAGTCTTTTGCAGTGCCGAAAGACGGAGCGTTTTTTCTTGTGAACGCATACATAGCAGAATACCAAAAAGCCGGAACTCACTTACAGCACGATACGAAAAGACCCAGAAAACTGCTTTTGCACAAGAAAGAGATGAACAAATTGCTGGGGGCAGTGAAAAAAGAGGGAATGACGATAGTACCTTTGGGACTTTACTTCAACAAAAGAGGCATTGCTAAGATAGAGCTGGGGATTGCTAAGGGCAAACATCAGCAGGACAAACGAGAAACCATTAAACAGCGCGAGTGGAACCGTGAGAAAGCACGCGCGATGAAGAGAAATTGAAATTAGAATCTGTATCTCATACCAAGCAGAGCTTCGTGAGAATGCATTTTGGCTTTCATTTTAAGTATATCAGGTGCTAAGAAATCATCTACTTTAGCAGTACCATAATCTGTAAAACGATAACTTAAATCAATAATAATATTATTCGTGATTTCATAGGCTATGCCTGCACCAACATTCCATGCAAAATTCATCATGGTACTGCTCATAGTATAATTAATATCAGGATATACAAATTTGAACTCATAAGACGTAAATCCAAGTCCAGCCCCCAAATATGGACGAAGATTTTTTGTTGCACGCATATCATAATAAGCATTTGCAAAAAATGTGTGTGTTGTGCCTATATCGGTGTTGGCTTTATATATACCGGCTTCCAACTCAGACCATTCATTTCCTCCTTTTATTCCATATTCACCTTCAAATCTAAATATTCCAATTTTAGATGGGATTCCGATGCCAGCAGCAAACTTTCCTCCAATAAAACCGGAATTTTTGTTCTTAAAATCAGTATGAGCGACGTGTACACCAGATGTATATGCATCACCCTTGTGATTAGTTATGCTTGCTGCTCCGCCGGATATTTTTGCTGATACATATGGGCTTATTGTTTCTTTTTGGGCATTAGCTGCATTTGCCTGAGATGCAAAGCATGAGATAACTGCAATTGCAGAAACTGTCATAAATTTTTTCATAAGTTTTTCCTCTCTGTTTGTTTAAGCATTTTATGGTATGCGTTAAGTTATTTTGGTAGCGCACACGAAGTCATACTTCGTATACATAGCTAATTATAAAAGCACTACTTCCTAATATTTGGTTAAAAAAAGAAGCATAACTATAAGTTATGAGTATAAACACAAAGAAGAACATGGGGCTTCGCATAAAAGCCATTCGTTCTGCCAGAAAAATGACCCAAGAACAGCTGGCGGAAAAGGTAGGTATTTCGACTGAAGCCATATCAAATATTGAACGGGGAGTAAACTTTCCGTCTTTTGACAATTTGATAATCATTGCCAATGTTTTGAATTGTCAGATTTCAGATATTGTTGACAATCCTTCTAAAGGAAAAAAACACAAACGGATAGCTGCTGAAGCTGAAATTATCGGCATAATCAAAGCTCTTCCTGATGATAAAGTCAACATGGCTGAAAAACTTGTTGCAGCTTTGGTGTAGTACCCGACCGGATATATTACCCAATCTTCCTGAATTCCGGAACACCCTCTATTGCCGTGTCTATAAGCGTACTTGCTTTTTCAGCAGACAGCCGCTCATGAATTTTCTTCTTTGCAAGCTCCAGCCCCATATGCAGTGCCGCTGCTCTTACTTCCTTTATTGTCTTGTCTTGATACAATTTTATTCTTTCCGCAGCAGCCGCTTCCTGTCTTTTTATAGTAGCCGCTATATCAGCCTCAGCCTTATCCCTAAGACGCACTACTTCGACTTTCGCTTTTTCCAATAGTCTTGCAGCTTCTATCTCTGCCTGCTCCTGTTTTGCCTTGCAGTCCTTCAATAACTGTTCCGCTTCCAAATGCAGGTCTTTTGCTATGCTCAATTCTTCCTGTACTTTAGCAATCTCTCCGTCCAGCCAGCCTGCTACCGGCTTCCTAAGAAGCCTATACGCTATGAGTACGAATACCACAAAAGTAATAAGGTATATGTTTACCGGATCGTTTATATAATGAGAAAATGCCGCTCCTGTTTCCATAGTCATGACCCTAATCCTTTATTTAAGCCTTAACAATGCTCTTTAAAATCTTCTGAACTATCTCTTCAGAAATCTCTTCCGCTGTTGCCGATACGGTACTCAACGCTTTTGTCTTCGCAACCTCTATCTTGTTTTCAGCGATGCGAATCTTTTTCAAGACCTCTTTTTCCTTCGAGTGCTTTTTGTTGCTTTCCTCTTCCTCAAGCGTAGATATCATGTTAGTTACTTTGTTCTTAGACTTTTCCCTTGCTTCCCTAAGCTGAGTGTCCGCCTTAACAGATGCCGCCTTTGCTTCCTCGTTTGCTTTTCTGGCTGTCTCAAAATTCGTAGTTATCACTGTTCTTCTGTTATCCTGAGTCTTTGCTATTCTAGGAACTGCTATGAAATGCAATAACAAGTACAGAATGGAAAACGATACTACCAGCCAAAACGCCTGCTCCGGAAAATAAGAGAAATCAAACTGCGGCAGCCCTTGAGCTTCTTTAATCAGCAGCTCATTTTCCGGTTCACTTACTGCAGCGGTTTGTTCTGTTACTCTGTCAGCCTCTTTTGCATAAGCAAAAGAAGGAGCAATAAGAAAACTAAAAACCGCTGCTAACAAGCATATATTACGATAAAAACGCATTACTCACTCTACGCATTCAATGTCATTATCGCTACAACGAAACCGAGCAATAACACAAGCTCTGTTCCTGCGAATGCTATAAATCCAATCTTAGACAGCTTTGTGTCTGCAGACGGATTGCGGGCTATGCCTTCAAGCCATGAAGAGAACACTCTGGATAATCCAAATCCTGCGCCGATAGTTGCGCCAAGCATTACCAAACCTACACCAATAAATTTTAAAGCTTCTGCGTCCATTTTGAAAACTCCTGTTACATCGTTAAAATTAAACCAAAAACAATTATTGCCTTAGTGTCAAAAAACACTAGTGCATTTCTACTGCATCATGCAGGTACACTGACGCTAATACTGCGTATATGTACGCTTGCAAAAACGCAACAAAAAATTCAAAACCTATAAGCACCAAATTCAATAAAAACGGCAGAATGCTTAGTCCTGCGAGCCAGCCCGCTCCGAGCAGTCCGATAGTCAATCCTATGAATACATGCAAAAGCAAATGCCCTGCCAGCATGTTGCCGAAAAGACGGATTGCAAGGCTGAAAGGACGGATTAAAAACGAGAACAATTCAATGCACATAAGTATAGGCACTAGGAAAAAGGGAAGTCCTTTAGGCACGAACAGTTTTATCCAGCCTATGCCGTGCTTTATAAATCCGTATGATATTATGACTATAAACAGTATGGACGAGATGGCAAAATTGACTATCACATGGCTTGTTGCAGAGTTTGCGGATAATACTGGCAGTAATCCGAACAGATTACAAAACAGTATGAACATGAATATAGTGAATACTAAAGGAAAGAACTGTTTTGCCTTAGGGCCGGCTCCGCTTTCCAGCATGTTTCCCACGAGATCATACAGCTTTTCCGCCAGCATCTGGAATCTTCCCGGAATCACAGCGCGCGGCTGCATTGCAAACACCAGAAACAATGTGCAGCCTATGACAGATATCAGCATAAACACGGCGGTATTGGTAAGAGCTATATCATACCCCAAAACAGGAAGCTGAAACAGGGTATCTGTTACTCTGTGTATTTCAAAATCTTCAAAGATGTTCTCAGATGACATAATATTATTCTCTAAAAATAAAAGACAGAGACCTCTTTACACAAAATATTACAGGTTTGCAACCACATTATAATTTACATTTCGTCTTTTTTGTCTTCTGCTTCCTGTTGTTTCTTCCATAACAGCAAAATTCCTGATGCTGTGCCTAATAGTACCATTACTACCAAAAGCCACGGCGTAGTATCAAAATAATGATCCAGCAATAATCCTATCACTAAAGACCCTAAGGTTGTTCCTGCTAAATCGTACGATACACTGGCAAAGCTGTATTTATATTTATATTTGTTTTTGCTGGGTTTTTTGTCTTTTTTCAGGATTTTATTTTCAGCATGGTTTATTCTGGATTCCAAATCTTTGAACTTATCTTTAGTCTTGTTTTGATTTTTCATCTTCATAGTCCTTTCCGTTTGAAATAACAATGGATTGCCGTGAATTGTTAATGTATTGCATTAACTTGATACTTTTTATCGCATCGCACAAAAATTTTTCGTTTTTATTATCCTCTGATTCGCATCAACTCCTAATTCCTAACTCCCTTGTCCTCCCACAGTCATATTTTCCAGCCGCATTGTAGGCTGTCCTACTCCGCACGGCACGCTTTGCCCGGCTTTACCGCACGTTCCGACTCCGGAGTCTAGCATAGTATCGTTTCCTATCATACTAATTCTTTTCAGCGTTTCTATTCCGGATCCCACTAATGAGGCTCCTTTCAAGGGCTGTCCTATTTTTCCGTTCTCTATCTCATAGGCTTCATTGGCTGAAAATACAAACTTCCCGGACGTTATATCTACTTGTCCGCCTCCGAAGTCAGGGGCGTATATTCCGTGCTTAACCGAGGCTATTATCTCTTCTTTACTAATATCCCCTTTGTGCATAAACGTATTCGTCATTCGGGGATAGGGGGGATATGCAAAACTTTCTCTGCGTCCGTTGCCTGTTGAACTCGTTTTCATAAGCCGTGCGTTCAGCCTGTCCTGCATATATCCTACCAGCTTCCCGTCCTCTATAAGTGCAGTCTGCTTTGTCGGCGTTCCTTCATCGTCTATTGATAATGAGCCTCTTCTTCCGGTTATGGTTCCGTCATCTATTATAGTAACGCCTTTGCTTGCGATTTGTTCGCCCATAAGCCCGGAAAATACTGAAGTTTTTTTCCTGTTGAAATCTCCCTCAAGCCCATGTCCCACAGCTTCGTGCAGCAATACTGCCGGCCAGCCGCTCCCCAGTACTACAGTCATTTCTCCGGCAGGCGCCGGGTTTGCCTCTAAGTTAACCAACGCTTTTCTTAATGCCTCGTCTGCCGTGTTCTGCCATTCTTTTTTAGTGAATATTCTTTCGTAGCTCTCTCTCCCTCCAAAGCCACTTCCGCCTCCTTCCATTTTATCGCCTTTTTGCGCTACTACGGATACGTTCAGACGTACCATTGGCCGTATATCTGCTGCTCTGAAACCATCTGTTTTCAGTATCTGTACTGCTTTCCAACTGCCGGAGAGTGATATGCTCACCTGACGCACCAGCGGACTTTTATTTCTTACGTAGGCATCTATTTCCTGCAAGAGCAGAATCTTTTCTTCGAACTTTTTCCCTAGCAGCGGATTGTGAGGGCTGTACAGGACGCTGTTTGTCTTTTCCATGTTCTTATCAGGCGAAACATTAATCCTGTTTTTGCTTGCGGTTTTTACAGTGTTCTTAGCTTCTTTCAGCGAGTTTTCATCTAAGTTCACGGAAAACGCAAAACCAATGCTCTCGTCCGAGACGCATCTTAGCCCAAACCCTTTGGTTGTATCAAAACTGGAATTTTTAAGTTTTCCATCGTCCCACAAAAAACTCTCTGACTGATTGTACTCTAAGAACAGTTCTCCGTCATCTGCGTTGAACAGAGCTTCGTTAACGTGATTCTGCGCTGCCGCCAATCTCAGATCTGTTTTATTGAAAAACAGTTCGTCTGTTTGAACCAGTATTTCCTGCATATTCATTATTGCTGCTGAGACACTTTATCCGGTATAGTTGCCTGTTGACGCATAAGTACCAGAAGGGGTTCTATATTTCCGCCGTTCCTTTGTATAATAGAAGCGTATTCCTGTTTTTGAGTAACGCTCATGCTAACGCCCTCTATTACTACATCGATAATGCCCATTTTCCCGTTCTTATCACGCACTCTCCAGTCTATGTTAGTTGTCTGCGTAGTTCCAGGGTGAGTTATCTGGCTTGAAACAACAGTGTCAAAATCAGATTCTACCCTTGTGCTTGTAACTTTGAAGCCCTCACCGGTATACATGCTCATTTTGCTTCCGTAATTCTTTATAATCAGCTTTTTGAATAGCTCTACGTACTCTTGCTGTTGTGCCTCTGTTGCAGAGTTCCAGAATCTTCCGATTACAAACCTTCCTACGGTCATTAGATCAAAATACTCGTCAAGTAGTCCTGCGAAGTCTTTAGCTACTTCCTCTTGAGGAAGAGACTTATTAGCTATGATGGTTAAGGCTTTATCGCCTGATGTCTGAATGAATTTTCCCGCAGGCGTTGCTACAGCCTGTTCGTGCGTGCGGGTTCCGGTATTTTTCGCCTCGTCTTGTGCCAGTACCATTGCAGGGTTAAGAAACGCCATAATCGCCATACAGCAGAGTGCTAAACGAGATGCACTGATAATATTTTTCATGAAAAAACTCCATAGATAGGCAGATAAACAATAAGAAAACTCTCGAGATTCATAAGTATAGCAGTTTTTCCCCAAACAAGTAAGCAAAATTATTATACTTCTCAAAATTTCTTCATAAGTATGTTGCTAAGTCTTGAAAGTAATGCTATTAGGTGTGTCAAATTACTAATTCCTAATTGGATATAATATGCAGGTAGACGCAAATACAATACGCAAAGGTCATGTGCTGGATTATAACGGCAAGTTATGGTCTGTCATGAAAAGCGAAATTATGATTCCCGGTAAGGGAAACGCTGTTATTCAAGTAGAAATGCGTGATGTTAGATCCGGTGTCAAAACCAATGTCCGTTTCAGGACGCAGGAAACTGTCGAGCGCATACAACTGCAGGAAAGCGAAATGCAGTACCTGTTTTCCGAAGGCGATGACTACACTTTCATGGATCAGGAAACTTACGAACAGTACACTATTCCTAAAGACATAATAGGCGAACCGGTAGTGTTTCTGACTGAAAATATGGTTTGCAAGGTCATGACGTTTGAGGGCAAGGCATTATCCGTAGAGCTGCCTCAGACCGTTGTTTTGGAGCTTATAGAAGCTGATCCTGTTGTAAAAGGACAGACTGCTTCTTCCTCTTACAAGCCTGCCAAACTTTCTAACGGCGTTAGAACTCTGGTACCTCCGTTCATAGAAGCCGGTACACGAGTAGTTGTTAACACTGCGGACGGCTCCTACATCGAACGAGCAAAAGACTAGTTTGTCTGTAAATCATTAACTTTTAAAAAAGGAGAATTGATATGGCTGATAAAATTGTTCTGGCGTACTCCGGCGGTTTAGACACTTCCGTTATATTAAAATGGCTCCAAGTAGAACGCGGCTATGATGTTGTTACTTTTACCGCAGACCTCGGACAAGAAGAAGAATTAGACGGCGTAGAGGCAAAAGCTCTTAAAACCGGTGCGGTCAAGGCTTATATAGAGGATCTCAAAGAAGAGTTCGCGCGCGATTTTGTTTTCCCTATGCTGAGAGGAGCCGCTGTGTATGAGGGGCGTTATCTCTTAGGGACCTCTATAGCCCGTCCTCTGATTGCTAAAAAAATGGTTGAGATTGCAAAGAAAGAAGGTGCTGTGGCTGTTGCGCATGGTGCGACAGGCAAGGGTAACGACCAAGTCAGGTTCGAGCTTACCACTATGGCTCTGGCTCCTGAGATTAAGACTGTTGCGCCGTGGAGAGAGTGGGATCTTTTGTCCAGGACTGATCTTAATGCCTTTGCGGAAAAGCATAACATTCATATATCCAGCTCTAACAAAAGGTACAGTATTGACAGAAACATGCTTCACTGCAGCTTTGAAGGCGCAGAGCTTGAGGACCCTTATTTGGAGCCGGAGGCCGGAAGTTATTTAATGGCTAAACCTATAGAACAGGCTCCTAATGAACCTGAATACATCAGTATTGATTTTGTAAAAGGAGATGCTGTTGCTATCAATGGCAAGAAGATGTCGCCTGCTCAGATTATCATGACTCTGAATAAAATCGCGGGCAATCACGGTATAGGGCGTATTGACATTGTAGAAAGCCGTTTTGTCGGCATGAAATCCAGAGGCGTGTACGAGACTCCGGGCGGTACAGTGCTTCATGCGGCTCACAGAGATCTTGAAGGCATTTGTTTAGATAGAGAAGAGATATCTTTGCGTGATGCTATCATGAACAGATATGCCGCCGTTATTTATAACGGCTTTTGGTTCTCGCCTGAACGCGAGGCAATGCAGGCACTCATAGACAAGACACAGGAACGCATGACAGGTACTGTAAGACTAAAACTGTACAAGGGTTGTGTTCTGCCGGTCGGAAGAAAATCTCCTTACAGTCTCTATAATCAGGAGATAGTTACTTTCGAAGAATCTAATGCCTATGACCAAAAGGACGCTGCAGGCTTTATCAAGCTGAACGGTCTGCGCATCAGAGGCTATGGGAATCGTAAGGTTTAATAGTGGAGTAAAAATGTCTGAAGTTACTAAAAATACTAAGCTCTGGGGGGGTAGATTCGATGAGTCTACCTCTTCGGACGTAGAGGCTTTCACCGAGTCCGTGTCTTATGACAAGAATCTCTATACTCAGGATATCAGAGGATCTAAGGCTCATTCCGAGATGCTGGCTAAATGCGGGATTCTGTCTGAAAAGGATATGACGGATATTCACGAGGGTTTGGATAAGATTCTTGCGGAAATAGAGCAGGGGACTTTTATCTGGAAGCCAGAGCTTGAAGATGTTCACATGAACATAGAAAGCAGATTGACGGAACTGGTAGGAGATGCCGGAAAAAAGCTGCACACTGCGCGCTCGCGGAATGATCAGGTGGCTACTGATTTCAGGCTGTTTGTGGCAGAGGCTATGACTAAGTGGCGCACTTTGTGTTTAGAGTTTATAGCTGTGCTGCTGGAAAGGGCTCAGAAAGAAGTGAATACTCTTTTGCCCGGGTATACTCATATGCAGCCGGCGCAGCCAGTAAGTCTTGCGCAGCACATGATGGCGTATGCGTGGATGCTGAAACGCGACATAGAGCGCATTGACGATGCTTTAAAGCGCGTGCTTATAAGTCCTTTGGGAGCGGCTGCTTTGGCTGGAACTACGTATAATATTAATCCGGAATTTTCAGCGGAAAGGCTGGGCTTTGCCGGAGAGTTCGACAACAGCATGGACGCTGTTTCCGACAGAGATTTTGCCATAGAGGCTTTATCCGCGGGCAGTATAATCATGATGCACCTGTCAAGATTCTGTGAAGAGATTATTATATGGTCATCTCCTGCTTTCGGCTTCATAAGGCTTTCTGATGCTCATTCTACGGGATCTTCTATCATGCCTCAGAAGAGAAACCCTGATTTGGCAGAGCTGGTGCGCGGAAAGACCGGCAGAGTTTACGGGTCGCTGCAACAGATGCTTGTCATGATGAAGGGGCTTCCTCTGGCTTACAACAGAGACATGCAGGAAGACAAAGAGTCATTCTTTGATGCTGACAGGACTGTTGCCAATTCTCTTTCTATGATGGCTGCGATGATAGAAAATTGCGCTTTCAACAGAGAGAGAATGTCTATGGCGTTGAAGGCGGGCTTTCTTAATGCTACGGAGTTGGCCGATTATCTGGCGGCAAAAGGAATTCCGTTTCGTGAGGCTCACAAGATTACAGGACATGCCGTGGCATATGCAGAGAAGGCTGGAAAAGCGTTGGAAGAGCTGTCTTTGGAAGATTTGCAATCCATAGAACCCAGCATTCAAGAAGATGTTTTTGAGGTTTTGGATTACGAAGCCGCAGTGAACAGACGCAACAGCAAAGGAGGAGTGGGGAGAGTTTCTTTATTCCGCCAGTTTGAGGACATGAAGAAGTTTGTTAGAGAAAGTGAAGGAAAATAACGATGGCTGTTCGTTCTGCATTAATGAATGTGATGTTTAAGGCGGCGGAGAAGGCTGCCAGAGGTCTTGTCCGGGATTTCGGAGAGATTGAAAATCTGCAAGTGTCTCGAAAAGGGCAGGCTGATTTTGTCAGCAATGCGGATTACAATTCTCAGAAGATTATTCATAAGGAGCTGTCTTTGGCAAGACCCGGCTTCGGCTTTCTTATGGAGGAAGATGACGGCTCGGAAGACACTTCTTCAAAACCGGAGCGTTGGATTGTAGATCCTTTGGACGGGACCATAAATTTTCTGCACGGTCTCCCTCATTGGAATATATCCATAGCGGCAGAGAGAAACGGAGAGGTCATAGCAGGACTCGTTTATGCTCCTATATCTAATGAGGCTTTCTGGGCGGAAAAAGGGTGCGGGGCTTACTCTAATAACAATAGGCTCAGAGTTTCTTCCAGAAAAGATTTTTCCGAGTGTCTGATTTCCTGCGGAATACCTTATAAGGGAATGCTGCAAAGGAAGCCTAATTTTTCCAAGCAGCTTGATGCTGTGATGCCTTTGGTATCCGGCATCAGGCGTTTTGGAGCTGCGGCTTTGGATTTAGCATATCTTGCAGCAGGGCGGTATGACGGCTTTTGGGAAGAGCGTTTGGATCCGTGGGACATTGCGGCCGGCATTCTTATTGTCAGAGAAGCGGGCGGATTGGTTTCGTCCATAGAACCGGATAAGAATCCTATTTACTCCGGCGGCATGGTTGCGAGTAATTATGAGATACATAATCAGTTGTTAAATCTTATAAGGGAAGCGGTATAGGAATTGAAATCAGGTTGTCTGTAAGCCGAGTTCTGTAACGAGTATAAATACCCGCTGATGATCATTCATCTGAAACGTTTGTTGCCAAACGCTTTTTGCAACCTACCCGAATCTAACGCAGGGAAAGCGCGGTACTCTGTTTTTCAACGGAATACATAAGATTCCTATTTGGTCTTGCTTCGGACGGGGGTTTTCCAGACCATTAGCTGTTACCAGTAATGCGGTGCGCTCTTACCGCACCTTTTCACCTTTTCCCGGAGAAAGGCCTCTCCGGGTAGTTTGTTTTCTGTGGCACTTTCCTTCAGTTACCCTTAACTATAACCGACCGGACGTTATCCGGCGTCCTTTTCCCTTGAAGCTCGGACTTTCCTCTATGCTTTCATAGGCTTATAGGATTATAAGCACTTCCGGCACAGCGATCATCCGACAACCTGATTTCAACCCGAATATAGCATAAAAAATTTCTTTATCATACAAAATACGGTGATATGGTGGTAAAAAAGCAACAACTATATGAAAAATTTAGTGTCCTGATTGCGTTAATTGAAAATTTAGATGTTTTGGGCTACATTACCCGCAATATTCTTCTGTTTGCAAACTGTTGCTGTTTTTTCGATTCCTCGTGCCGTTTGTTCGGCGGCATAGGTGTTTTTATAGGAGTTACTCATGAATAAAAAATTATACATTGCTTCACTGGCTTTAGCCGCTGCTGTTTTGGTAGCTGCTCCGGCCCACGCTGAAAGACCCAGCGGCTGGTATCTTGCTGCCGGTGCCGGTGCTGGAATCTCTCCGGATATGCCTGTGTTTGATAAGGACAACTTAGGCACTACTTGGAATAATTATAGAGTTAGCTTCAGAGACCCTGCTTATGGCATTTTTGGTGCCGGCGGTTATGCCTTTGATAACGGACTCCGTGCCGAGGTCGAGTATTTGTATCAAACTAAACGGTTTGGTCCTTTTGGAAAGTATTGCTGTGATCCAGTGCCGGCAAAGGGTCGTCTCAATGCCCATACTCTTTTCTTAAACGCCTTTTATGATATGGATTTAGTTGCGTCTCCTTGGTTTGTTCCTTATATCGGTGCCGGTATAGGTCCCAGCTTTGGTTATTCCGGTCACATGGATTTTACTCCTGTTTCAACGACTTACAGATGGAAGCCCGGTAATGACGTTGTTGCTGCCTATCAGGCTATTTTCGGTACCTCGTTTATTTTAGACCGCAACTGGGCTTTGACCGCAGATTATCGTTATTTAGGCGTCATTGGTCATGTTACAGGTAAGCTCGAAGGTGTAAAGGCCGGCAGGATAAATCCTAGTTCTCATAACGTCTTTGTCGGTGTCCGCTATACTTTCGGTCCAGAGTCTGCTCCTGCTGAATGCCCGCCCGCACCGCCTCCTCCGGAGCCGATCAGACCTGTTGCTATGCAGGTTCCTGTCGTAAGAGAGGTTGCTCCTATGAGACCTGCTGTTCCGGCAACTCAGAGCTTTATGGTGTTCTTTGACTTTGACAAGGATCTTCTTACTCCTGAAGCCAGAGAAATCATCAGGACTGCTGTCAGGAAGTTCAAGGAAGACGGTTACGCTAAAATCGCTGTAACGGGTCATACCGATACTATGGGCAGTGCCGAGTACAACATGGATTTGTCCATACGCCGTGCTGAGGCTGTCCGTAAAGAGCTCGAGATGCTGGGCGTAAGTTCCGCTCACATAAGGACCACCGGTGAAGGCAAGCATAATCTGCTTGTACCTACTACTCAAGGCGTACGCGAAGCCCAAAACCGCCGCGCTGAGATAATTCTTTCTAGGTAAGTTCTTAGTAGATTAGTTATAAAGCCGCCTCCGGGGTTTATCCGGGGGCGGTTTTTTATTAAGTGTGGAGTGGTTGAGAGTGGAGTGTGGAGTTGGTGCATTGACGATGCGGGAAATGTAGGCTATCATACTTAACATGATGTATACTGCATACAACTACAAAAGAAGACAGGCTTTCAGGCGGTATTCCCCTGAGCAGGCTTTACGCTACAAGCAGAAAAAGAAAAAACAGGGCGGGCGCAATTACAGATACGGCATTGTTGCCGAGTGGGTTTGTGTTGCGGTTTTATTGCTGAAGTTTTACAAAATTCTTGCAAGAAGATATAAGACCGACTGGGGCGAGGTAGACATAATCGCTTACAAGAACAATACTGTTATTGCTGTTGAGGTGAAGGCTAGGCAAAGCCTGTTCGATGCTAAGATTTCTGTGACGGAAAAACAGATAAACAGGGTACAGAAGGCTCTTAAAGTGTTTATATCCAACAACAGAGAATTCTGTAAATGCAAAAGAAGAGTTGATACTATGTTTATGGTGCCGAGAAAAATTCCTTTTACTAATTGGCAAATGAGATTAATTCCGGTACACTATAAAAACTTCGGCTTGTGGTAATATTTTTATGGAGGCATTACAATGGCGTTCGTTAATGAAAATTTTTTCAAACTCTCTCCTTCTTATTTGTTCTCAGAAATCGCAAAAAGAGTTTCCGATTTTAAGACCAACAATCCTGATAAGGCTGATTCTGTCATACGCTGCGGCATCGGCGATGTTACGGAGCCTTTGCCTGCTGCGTCTATAAAGGCTCTGCACAAAGCAGTTGACGAAATGGCTGTGCGTGAAACTTTCCGCGGGTACGGTCCGGAAGAAGGTTATGAGTTTTTGCGCCATGCTGTTGCGGAGAACGATTACAGGTCCCGCAATCTTTCTATTACCGATGATGAGATTTTTGTTTCTGACGGCAGCAAGTGTGATTGCGGTAATATTCTTGATATTTTAGGCAAAGGAAATCGTATTGCTATTCCGGATCCTGTCTACCCTGTTTATTATGATACTAACATTATGGCGGGCAATGAGGATATTATTTTCGTAAACGGCACCGAGGATAACGGCTTTGTGCCGGAGCCTCCTTTTGAAAAGGTTGATGTGATTTATTTGTGTTTTCCTAATAATCCTACTGGGGCTGTTGCTACTAAAGAACAGCTTAAATCTTGGGTTGATTATGCTTTGAAGAACAAATCGCTGATTATTTTTGATGCTGCATATGGGGATTATATACGAAACCCTGATATTCCCAGATCCATATACGAGATAGAGGGCGCATATCAGTGCGCTATTGAGACCAGGAGTTTTTCCAAGAGCGGCGGATTCACGGGGCTTCGCTGTGCTTTTGCCGTAGTTCCTAAGGCTCTTACGGCGTATTCTTTGGACGGAGAAAAATCTGTGTCTTTGCACTCTGTTTGGAAGCGCAGGCAAGGCTCTAAGTTTAACGGCGTTTCATACCCTGTTCAGAGAGCGGCGGAGGCTTTGTATTCCAAAGAAGGTCAGGCAGAGGTCAGACAGCTTGTAGATTTCTATATGAACAACGCTAAAATTATTGCAGAGACGCTAAGAAAACTAGGACTTCCTTTCTGGGGCGGTGATAATGCTCCTTATATATGGACGAAGACTATCGGCGGTAAGTCCAGCTGGGATATGTTTTCTTTCCTTTTGGATAATTTTGGAATTGTTACAACTCCGGGCAGCGGCTTCGGCAAAATGGGCGAGGGGTATTTCAGGATTTCTGCATTCAATAGCCTTGAGAATATAAAAGAGGCTGCCAAGAGACTATCGAGTTTATAACTCTATCCACAGCATAAACATAATCCTGTAAGAGAACAGTTGCTTTTTGAGACAAGCAGAGTTATGCTGTTAAGGGTTTGTTAACTATTCCCGACCTATCTAACCGTGTTTAACTATCTGATTTAAAAGATTTTTCCAATATATGAAGCCGAATCGCAAGAGTCATCTAAGGAGTTCTCTATGAATGAGAAATTTGCAGAATTAAGTCAGCCCGGCCGAGTTTGGGCTGTTCCTGCTCTCGTAGGAGATGTTGATAAGCTGTCTGCTCTGCATGATTATATTGCGGCTAAGTTCCGGGCAAAAGACAAGATTGTTTATTTAGGAAACTATCTCGGTGATAACTACGAACGCAACTTGGATATTCTTGATGAGCTTATGATTTTCAGGTCTGCTCTCATGTGCAAAGAGGGTGTGGACTCTTCCGATATTGTCTTCCTTAGAGGTCCTATGGAAGAGGCTTGGATCAGGCTTCTGCGCTTACAATTTTCTCCTTCTCCTGTTAGGACTATGGAAATGCTCCTAGGGGCAGGGGTGGGATCCTATTTGCAGGTTTATGATTTTAGCATGAATGAAGCCAGATTCATTGTGAAAGAGGACAGTTCCACTATATCAAGATGGACTTCCGAACTTAGGTCTGCCAACAGGGCAAAGCCTGGGCATGAGAAATTTATGTTCTCTATGCGCAGAGCTGCTTTTACTAGGCGCGCTTCTGGGCTTATGGGCATGATTTTTGTTCCGGCTAATTATGATTTTTCCAAATCTCTTGAAGACCAGAAAGATACTTTTTGGTCCGGAGAGACTGCTACGCAGTTTTCATCTTATTCTTTGCCTATAGATTCCCGCGAGACCTGTCTTTGCGTTGTAAGAGGTTTTGATACTGCCAACCGGGGCTGTTTCCTTACAGGACTTGCCGTTACCCTAGATGCCGGATGCGGCAGGGGAGGCGTTTTGGTTTGCGGGTGTTTTTCCGATAACGGTGCTTTGAATGAGCTGGTTATTGTTGAGGGAGAGAGAGAGAATGTTCGTGTCAAAGCCTCTGCTTTATTCCCCAAAATAGAGCCTGTCAGGATAAAGAGGGCTAGTGAGCTGGGCAATAGTATCCGCAATATGCCTATAAAAACGCCTAACAGGATTCCGGAAGGCATGACTGTTTCTCATGACGAGATATACGGACGCTTTGTGCAGTAGTTTTATATAATTTGAAATTATTATAGCGCAGAAAGCTTAAGATCTTTTTTCTTGCTTGGGGCACTGTATGCCACAACCTTGTGCTGAGGCCATTTGCCTCTTGCCAGCGCAATTATCTCGTCCACCTGTTTGGATCTTTCCGAAGCATCTATTTTTGTTCCGTACACCCAGTAATTCAGCATAACCTGTTTTACATAATTCCTAGTCTCTCTGAAAGGAAGGCTCTCTATGAACAGCAGAGAGTCTGATACCGGCTCGCTTCCTATCCAATTGGCAACTTTGCTTGGCCCTGCATTATACGCCGCAAGCAGGAACAAAAGATTATCTCCGATAGTTTTGTCCGCTGCCAGCAAACGCAGATACTTCTGTCCCATTTCCAAACTTATTTCAGGATTACTATTATAATCGGCACATGCTATATTCGTGCTGCCTCCGGTTTTTTTAGCGATGTGTTTTGCAGTATTGGGCATAATCTGCATGACTCCGCACGCTCCTTTGGGACTCACGGCTCCGACCTTAAACACAGACTCCTGTTTTACAATAGCGTATATCAGCGCGGGATTCACGCTCCAGCCGGATTTGGGCTCCCAATCCGGAGTAGGGTAGGCTTTGTCTATATTGGTTTGCGCCGCTATCTTGGAGAGTCCGCTTGTTCTCTGTAATATAGAGGCTATGCCGGCGTGTTCCGCCAGAGCAAACGCTGCAGAATTCACGGCAGGCGTTGGATTAGAAGACAATACCTGCTCCAGTTCTTTTTCCGCTAGGTCCGGTCTTCCTACCTGTACCAGAGCCAAAGCCCTCCAGCCCGCAGGGTGCGCAGACAAATAATTAATATCACTTTCAGTCAGAATAGAAATATTTTTCGTTCTTTTGCTTATTGCTACCTTAGTCAAAAGGTGAGAAGCCATCACGCCGTAAAAAGAATTAGGAAATTCGCTTGAGAAACTCAGCCAGTAAAGAGCCTTGTCTTTATTTCTTATCCTCTCATAAGATCTGTACGCCCAGAAACCGGCTCTGGCCTTTACCTGATCGGAAATGTTGGGATATAACGCCAGTCTGGAAAAAGTATAAGATGCGGATTCAAATTCCTTCCTCTTCCAAGCAGCCAACCCCTTATCCCACATAGCCGAGGCACTGGATAGATTATTGGTTTCAGTCTCTTCAACGTCAAGCGGAGGCGCATCAGTGCTGACAGACAGCGTCATGAGCTGAGAATTCGGTCTTAGAGAGTAACTATCGGCATTGGCAAGGTTTTTACTTTTTGAGGGGCTCTTGGGTTTCCTTATGGAATTCTTGTCAAAATCGGCTAATTTAGAGGCTTTTTGGTATATTTCATTTGCCTGAGGCAGATAAGAATATTTATGAAGCCAGCTTGAAGCCTCACTAAAAGAAAGCTGAGAATTAAGGTATTTATCCGCTAAAACATGGCCGATTAGCCCTTTATTGCCGACTTCGGAAACAATAGAGGAGGTTTTATCGAAAAAGCCCTTCTTCTGTAAGGTGAACACAGTCCTGTAAAGGAGTTCGTCTTTAGGCGGCAGTACGGCTATTTTCAAAGTCTTGCCCGTATAACCGGACGAGTCAGCAAAACCCGCATTCTCATGAAGAGACGGGGTTTGTTCCAGAGCTTTACCAAATTTGACAAGGCTTTCTTTCAGTTTATTCTCTGAAACCATAGAGGCAGAGAACAATACCGTCACAAAAAGAAAGCATGACACAAGCACTACGTCAAAGGCTCTGGTGCGAGATCTTAATATATGGTTAAAAAATTTTCTCATGAGAGGAGCATGGCTGAAGAAAGTATTGAAAGCAAGCATTTTATTACTAAAACGTTAACGGAAATAATTTGTTTTAGGAATATCAATGAGTTGCAACCCACTTTTCCACAGATTTTTTAATGGTTAAGAGTGGGGAATGAGGAATTGTTGACGTATTTCCCTGCCCTTTTTAAGGGAAGGGGAATATTCACTTACAGCAACCGTCAATTCCTAATTTCACATTTCAAATTTCACATTATTCAAGGCTCACCACCGCACACCTGCACCCCACGAACCGATATTGGTCGCACAAACGCCCGCGCAATTGGTCGCACAATACGACGCAGAGCTGTTGGCTTGGAGAACCCAAGACGACAAGGTGCCGCATTGGTTTGTACCATAACTCTTAGTCCTGCAAAAGCAGTATGTCCCTCCCCCGGGAGTGCCGTCAGTTGTTGATCCTACATAGAACCTACCGCTCCAACCGTTTCCTTGTGCAGCGGCACAAACGGCACTGTAAGAGCAACCCAAATTGGCTGTATGGCAATATCCCTCAACCAAATTCATCGGATTGGTAAGAGCCTGACTCATGGTTGGCAGAGTGTCGTTCAGGCACACAACCGTGCTGCATGAGGCATTTGAGCCTTCATTTACACCTGTGCATTCCCAAGTCCAAGGACCTGAACCGCTGACACCACCGGCAGTGCCTGCGCTGCACAAGTTTACCGGTGCAGATGAAAGTACCTTCCCGTTATCGCTTCCGCATGCTCCGTTTATTTTTCTGGGAGCTGAGCACGAGGACTCATCGCCGCCGTTTGCTCCCGCACATTTCCAAGTATAAGCCGCAGCACTAGTTGTAACTGCGGACGTAGTACCGGTTGTGCAAAGATTGGCTGCCGGAGGCAAGACTGCTGCAACGCCGTGAGCAGTGCCGCACACTCCGTTTATTTTTCTGGGAGCTGAGCACAAGGACTCATCACCGCCTGCTCCGTAGCAAGACCAAGTATAGTTTGCTGCGTTAGTTGTAACTGCGGACGCAGTACCGGTTGTGCAAAGATTGGCTGCCGGAGGCGAGGCTGCTGCAATGTCGTGAGCAGTGCCGCAGGCACCGGGCAGGAGGCGTTCAGCAGAACAAGAGGCGGCTGCTCCGCCGTGTTGTCCTGCGCAAGACCAAGTATAGTTTGTTGCGTTAATGGTTACTGCGGTCTCAGTACCTGCAGAGCAGAGGTTTGTTGTCGGCGCAGCAGCAACTCCGACACCATGAGCAGTGCCGCAGGCTCCGGCTACAGGAGTCTCACTCAGCGAACAAACCTCATTCGGCGTGATGTATAGCAGCATAATAAATCCTGCATTACCGCCGATAGATCCAACAGAACCAGCTTTTCCTGCTTCATTTGTTATTTGTTGATTCCATTCTGCAATATTTAACCATCTTAATGCCCCAAATCCGCCAGCACCTGCGCCATTTGTTCCGTTATTACCTTCATTTCCGCCTTTACCGGATGTAGCTGTTCCGTTATAGGCGGTAGATGCGCCACCCCCGCCGCCGCCGAAACCTCCTCCGCCTCCGCCAATTGCAACAGAGGCTGATGCTGAGGCACTTTGAGCAGCTCCGCCAATATTACCATTTCCCGGTTGACCACCCCTAGTAACACTACCGGGAGCAGGACCAGTATAAGATGCTCCTGCTCCGCCTTTAAACCTGCTTCCGCTTGCTCCGCTTGCCGGGTATATATTCGCGCCGCTTGATCCTCCCACTCCGCCATTCCATCCGGCACCGCCGCCGCCTCCTACAACAATTGTATCACCCCCGCCGCCTCCTCCTCCGACATAAGCTTCTAATTTAGCCCCATTTCTAAAATTAATAGTCCCTGTTTGTTTGATACCTGTTGGTTGTGAGTCAGTTGTTGCTGCACTTGCTATGGATTGTTCAAATGATGATCCGTTTCTATTGATACCAACTATACTGCTCCCTCCTCCTGCTCTTGGAGAGCTTGGTAGACCACCGCCGCCGCCTGCAATCACTTGTGCATAGATTTTAATATCTGATCCATAGTAGTTTATAGCACCGCCGCAGCCGTTCGCACCAGTGCTTACAGGATCAGGCGTTCCGATACAAGATGTTACATTCCAAAAGCATCGAGTTGCACTGCATGTTCCTAAGCCGCAATTCCATGTCATAAGAGCAGATCCTTTACCATTACTCATCGCAGGAACAGGAATGTTAATATTCGAAGGCTCTATACCGCCCTTACACATCGGTGCTCCTGCCAATGCTACTTCTTCAGGTGTTCCGCACTCAGTCTTTTCCGCAGTACAAGTGCTGCTGGTATTTCCGCCGTTGATACCGCCGCATGTCCATGTCCATGGACCTGTACCGTCCAGTTCAGTATTTGTGCCGACAGAGCAGAGGTTCGTTGTCGGCGCAGTTGCAAACCCCTGTCCGTGTGCACTGCCGCAAACGCCTGTTATCATCTTCGGTGCGGAGCAGGTTGTGACAGCAGCTCCTCCGTTTATGCCGTTGCATGCCCATTTGAATGTATTGTCTTCTTCCGTTACTGCGCCTGCATCGCCAACAGAGCATCTGGCATCAGTCGGTGCATCGGCTGTTGCAACTCCATCTGCTGTTCCGCATTTGCCGTCTATTTTCGGGGCGCAAGATGCAGTTGTTCCTCCATACTTCCCTTCACACTTCCACGTCCAAGTAGTCCCGCTCTGAACAATTTCTATTGCTGTCCCAACTTTGCAGAGAGGAGGTGTAGTAGTGTTTGCAAATGCCGGAGCGGTTAAAAGAATGTAGAACGTAAAATTTAGAACGCAGAATGGAATACGTACATACAGCAATTGCGTTATTAATTTTCCATTTTCAATTTTACATTTCATAATAACCTCCTCCGTTCGCCTTGACGAGAGGCGGTTGGAGGCTAGAATCTATCGAAGAATAGCATGCATATTCGGCGGACAAGCCGCTTTATTTTGCAACCTTCCAACCGTAAAGGTTGGGGGTGCAAATTTTTACGCTCAATGTTTGCGACTAATAGAGCAACTTCGAAAGGATTCTAGTCCTAATGACAGTAGTCATCTGTCAATGCCGCCATTATAAATCAGATTTTCGGGAAATGGTATAAGTTTTTTTGAGTGTGAAGTGTGGAGTTAAGAATACGCACCAACTCCACACTATTTTAGTGCGCTACTACACCGGACGATTTCGGCTTTTTCTTTTCTATAGCGGCCTGTATTTTCTGCTCCTCGTCCTCGTCCCACTCTATGGGCGTAACAGGTCTTACCAACGCATTCAGCAGAACATCGTCCACTGTGTTCATGAACAATATGTTCACTCCCTTTTTCACGTTGTCCGGTATTTCCGCAAGATCCTTTTCATTCTCTTTCGGTATCAATACCGTCTTTATTCCTCCTCTTAGTGCCGCCAAGAGCTTCTCTTTAAGACCTCCTATAGGCAGTACTCTTCCTCTCAGAGTTATCTCTCCGGTCATGGCAACGTCTCTTCTTACAGGTATTCCTGTCAAAACCGATACTATAGACGTTACCATAGCCACTCCTGCGCTGGGACCGTCTTTTGGTGTTGCGCCTTCCGGAACGTGTACGTGTATATCCTTCTTGTCCAATGTAGTAGGCTTTAACCCGAACGCTATAGACCTTGCTTTGACGTAGCTTTCTGCAGCTTGGACAGACTCTTTCATCACGTCTCCCAGTTTGCCCGTAGTCGTGACTTTGCCTTTTCCGGGCATACTCACTGCTTCTATCAGCAGCAGCTCGCCTCCGACTTCCGTCCACGCAAGCCCTGTTGTTACGCCTACCAAGTCTTCCGCTTCTATCTCGCCGAACAGATACTTTTTCACGCCTGCATATTTTTCTAAATTCCTTCTTGTAATATTAGACGTTTTTATCTTTCCGGATAATATATCTTTCAGAGATTTTCTCGCTATATTCGCAAGTTCTCTTTCAAGACTTCTTACTCCGGCCTCTCTGGTGTAGTACCGTATCAAGTCCCGTATAGCATCGTCTGATATAGACAATTCCGTCTTCTTCACGCCGTTGTCTTTGAATATCTTGGGCAGCAAATGCCTTTTTGCTATTTCCAGTTTTTCATCTTCCGTGTAGCCGGACAGCCTTATTATATCCATTCTGTCCAACAGCGGCTGCGACATCTTCATAGTGTTCGCAGTGCACACAAACATCACATCGGACAAGTCATAATCTACTTCCAGATAGTGATCGTTGAAAGCATTGTTCTGTTCCGGGTCTAAAACCTCAAGCAGAGCCGCAGAGGGATCTCCTCTCCAGTCGACTCCCAGCTTGTCTATCTCGTCCAGCAGAAACAGCGGATTCTTAGACTTTGCTTTCTTCATGCCCTGTATTATTTTTCCGGGCATAGAGCCGATGTAGGTTCTTCTGTGTCCTCGGATTTCGGACTCGTCCCGGAGTCCTCCCAAAGACATGCGCACGAAATTCCGGCCGGTTGCATGAGCTATGGATTTGCCCAATGATGTTTTTCCTACTCCGGGAGGTCCTACTAAACACAGAATAGGTCCTTTAATCTTGCTCTGTCTTTGCTGTACTGCCAGATATTCCAGTATCTTGTCTTTAACCTTTTCCAGCCCGTAATGCTCTTCATTGAGGATTTTTTCCGCTCCTTTTAAGTCCTTTTTCACTCGGGTTCTTTCGTGCCAAGGTATTCCGGTTATGCAGTCCAGATAATTCCTCACAACCGTAGATTCCGCAGACATAGGACTCATGTTCCGCAGCTTTTTCAGTTCAGATTCCGCTTTTTCTTTCGCTTCTTTCGGCAGTTTCTTTTCTATTATTTTCTTTTGATACTCGTCAGCTTCGTTCTTGCCGTCTTCTCCTTCGCCCAGCTCTTTCTGAATCGCCTTCATTTGCTCATTCAGATAATAATCACGCTGGGTCTTCTCCATTTGTTTCTTGACTCTGGAGCGTATCTTCTTTTCTACCTGCAGAACGTCTATTTCGCTTTCCATGTATGCAAAAATGCTCTCAAGCCTTTTATTCACCGAAACTGTTTCCAATAAGCCTTGTTTGTCGGCTATTTTCAGCGATATATGCGCTGCTATGGTATCTGCCAGTTTGCCCGGATCAGTTATCTGATTCACAGTAGCCAGCACTTCGGGCGTAATCTTCTTATTCAATCTTACGTACTGATCAAACTGAGAAAGCACTGCCCGCATCATTGCGTCCAGCTCTTCTCTGTTCCCCAGAAAATCTTCTACAGGTTCGGCAAACACCTGAAAAAATTCTTTTTTGCTTGTGAACTGAGTTACTCTTGCCCTTTTTACCCCTTCCACCAGCACTTTGACTGTTCCGTCCGGCAGCTTCAGCATCTGAAGCACTGTGCCTATGGTTCCGAACTCGTACAAATCTCCGGAGGACGGATCTTCCTGAGAGGGATCCCTCTGCGTCAGCATCAATATTTGTTTATCGTCCGTTGTAACGTCATCAAGCGCATTGACGGACATTTCCCTTCCTACGAACAGAGGAACGACCATATGAGGAAACACTACTATATCGCGAAGCGGAAGCACCGGGTGCAGAGCACCGCCCGAAGACTGGGTATTCATACATAAAACCTTTTGTTTATTAAAGGACCCTATTCCCGCCTTCGCGGGAATGACAACCATTTTAGCCTATGCGCCATTCCTTAAATAAAAGCTAATGGCATCTTTTATTCTTTTCTGACCGCTGATGCCGGCATCCGGCAGCTCCAGCTTTTGGGCAGTAAGCTGCTCGTAAACAGATACATACGCATTCGTTGTTTTCAGCCTTAATTCGTCCGGAATAGGGGGCAGGGGATCTTTGTAGGGATCGCATTTAGCCGCTATCCAGCTTCGTATCACGTCTTTATCCAAAGCCTCCGGAGCTATGCCTTTTTCCAAACGTTCTTTATAGGTAGCCTGATTCCAGAACCTGCTGCTGTCAGGAGTATGCAGTTCGTCTCCTATAGCTATGCGTCCGTCAGGCATGATTCCGAACTCGTACTTAGTATCTGCCAGAATAAGCCCTCTTTGCAGAGCTGTTTTCTGACCGAACAAAAACAGTTCTATGGCGTATTTCTTCACAGTCTCCCAAATATTCTTGTCCAGTATGCCTTTTTCTACTATTTCCAGAGGACTAAGCGGCGCATCGTGATCGCCGGCTCCCGCCTTAGTCGTAGGCGTAAGAATAGGCATATCCAGTTTCTGATAGTCGTGCATACCGTCCGGAAACTTCACCCCGTACATCTCTCTGTGACCCTCTTTGTACATCTTCAATATAGATGTAGAAGTAGACCCTGCCAGATAGCCCCGCACTATGACTTCTACCGGCAGCATATTCAGCTTATGGCATACCAGCACATTCGGATCAGGCGAGCATATAACATGATTGGGGCAAATATCCTTAGAGGCATTAAACCAATACAACGAACTCTGATTCAATACCTGTCCTTTAAGGGGAATAGTCGTGATATTCAAATCAAACGCACTGAGCCTGTCGGTTGCTATGAGTATCTTCCTGTCGCTTCCTATATCGTAAGTAGTCCTTACCTTACCGTGATAAGGGACACCCAGCTCCGGTATCTCTATGCTTTCTATAGTGTTGTGCAGGTACTGTTCGAACATATAGTATTCCTATTGCTAAATTGGAGCAAATCACTGAAAAAGGGATATTATACAGGCTTGGGTGTATTAGTCAACACGTCCAAGAAAACAGTAATGTTTTCAAAAACGTATTAACCAAGATTGTTAAAAGACTTTATTAAAAATCACGCTTTAAAGACAAATTTCTTCGACACAAAGAAGTTGAACAACATAGCTGCCAGAGTGCCGATAATAACGCCTATGAAAGGGTAATCATAAACAAGAGGAATAGATTCAACGGAAATAGCATATGCGCCTCTGTTAAAAACAATGCCTATGGCGCAAACCATGACGAATTGCCGCCACTGAGAAAACAGCGGAGTCCTTTCAGCGTCACGGAATGTGAAATAACGGTTGCCCAGCCAAGTAAACGTAACGGCAAAAGGAAAAGAAAAGAAAGAAGCGGAGATTCTGCCGAAATCCAAAGCATAAATAGCAAAATAGAGAAAAAAAACGTCTGCGAAAAATCCCAGTACGCCTATAACAGAGAAACGGAAGAATTGAACAAAAGATTTTTTCATCTGCCGGATTCTAAGGATTGAGGAGCCGGAATATCAAGATAGCGGAGGCGTTTAAGCTCTTTACGGCCTCTTGTTACAGTTTCCAAAATCATACCGCAAGTCAAAGCAAGAAAAGCAACAATCATAAGCCCTAAAGATAATGCGGCGGAAGGCATTCTGGGAACCAGTCCCGTTTCCAAAAACTCTATGATAATGGGAATGACTATGACAGCGGAAAGAGTGCTGAACAGCACAGCCAAAAGCAGAAAGAAGTACATAGGACGTTCTTCTTTTGCGAGAACCAGAATTACCCAGAGTATGCGGAAACCGTCTTTGAAAGTGCTGAGTTTGCTTGAAGAACCTAAGGGACGCTCTTTGTAAGCAGTCTCGACTTCTGCAATGGGCATGTTAAGTTCCAAAGCATGAACAGTAAGCTCTGTTTCTATTTCGAACCCGGAAGACAGAGCCGGAAAACTTTTGACGAATCTTCTTGAGAGAACTTTGTAGCCGGATAAAATATCAATAAACCTATTGCCGAAAATCCAAGACACCATACCGGTAAGCATTTTGTTTCCGAACTTATGACCGCGCCGGTATGCGGCATTACCGACAGAAACTCTTGAGCCGTTGACCATATCAAGAGAATTCCTGCTTAACAAGTCTATCATAGAAGGAGCGACTGAGGCATCGTAAGTGGAATCGCCGTCAACGAGAACATAAATATCAGCCTCTACATCGGCAAACATGCGTCTTACGACATTGCCTTTGCCTTGCAGTTTTTCAATTCTTACAATAGCACCGGCGTGTTTTGCTGCTTCGATAGTTCTGTCAGTAGAGTTATTATCGAAAACATAAATATCCGCCATAGGCAGAGCCATACGAAAGTCTGTTATGACTTTGGCAATAGCAGCCTCTTCGTTGAAGCAAGGTATAAGAACTGCAGTTCTGGTCATTTTGGAATCTTTAGACATTAGGACGAGACTATAATAGCACTATCCATTTACAAAGCAACTTTATATTCCACACTAATTCGCCGCTTCGGGCTGTGCTGCTTTTTGATTCAATTTGTTGTAAGCCCAGCCGACAAATAACATTCCGGATATTAAATTTCCTAATGTAGCTATGCTAAGATTATACAGTATGCCCATAAGAGTGTATTGGTCGCTATGCTCTCCTAAATAACTCAAACTAAGCAAAGTCATGTTTGCTACGCAGTGTTCATATCCGCAGACAACAAAAGCAAACAAGCACCACCAAGTAGCAATATATTTTCCGGTTTCGCTTGTTCTGAAAGACATCCATATTGCAAGACACACCAGCCAGTTGCACAAAATCGCTCTGAAGAACAACGCCCAAAAATCGTATGTAGTCTTATTAAGAGCAGAGACATGAACTAAGCTGTCCGCATTAAGAAGATTAGTGCTGCACATCATGTAAAGCAAGGCAACGAACACAGAACCAAGAAGATTTGCAAACCAGACTATAGCCATAGTCTGCACAGCTTTTCCTAGTTTTATTTTCTTATTGAGCAAGGCTACGCTTATAAACATAGTGTAGCCTGTAAAAAGGTCTGCTCCGGCAACAATAATAAGAACGAGACCTACTCCGAAAAAAGCACCCATAACCAGCATTTTTAGGGAATCCGGCATTACATTGGCCAGTGTAAAAACGAGAAGCACAGCAAAACCGATATAGGCACCTGCCATAATGCCGCCCAGCAGAAGCTGAAACAGAGATTTAGCCTGAGATTCCTCTGCTTTGGCTATACATTTATTTATTGCGTCCTGATACATGCAGCCTCCGGTAAAAAGGTTGGGACTCTGATTGGTGCCAGTTATATAGTATTTTTCTTTGAGTGCAAGGGTATTTTTATAAATGTGGAGTGTGGAGTTAAAGAAGCGGTTGGAGGTCAATACTATATTGGATAGCGTGCTTATTCGAGTATAGCCTTATATCACACCCTCCAACCGAAGTTGGACGGTGCAAACCTTTTATGCCCCATGTTTGCGACTGGTGGAGCAACCAAGATGAGGTATTGAGCCTCATGGCAGTAGTCACCTGCCAATTCCATAACTATAAACTAGATTCTTTGTAGATGCTATAGGTTTTTTTAAAAAAACCACTACCCCGTCAGCGGCTCCGCCGCTGCCACCCCTTCCCTTAAAAAGGGAAGGGGAATTTGCTCTCAACCCTTCCACAAATTCCTAATTTCACACTTCACTTTTCACATTCTCTTTCACAACTTCCATAACCTTAAAAACGCTGCCCATTTCATCGTCAGAGGTAAGCCTTTTAAGCGCAGTGTCTATCTCAAGAGCCTGCTTTTTATTAACATTATGTTTCAGCTTCTCCGCTCTAAGCCTAATGCCGAAGTTTTCCAGAAACTCCCCTTGCGTAACAATAAAAGATACATCAGCCCCCGCAGTCTCCGCTACCTTGGCAAGATCCCTGAAATCAACATGATAGCTAATATCTGTTTCTCCGGGATTATCAAAGATTGAGGCTCTTTTGTGCTTGGAAACTGCTTGCAGCGTAGAATAATTTATCTCTGAACTATAGCCGTAATCCACAACAAGCATAGCTCCTTTTCTTTGTGCGATTGCCTCTGCCGCCTCTTTCATAATACTCTGAGAGACTGGAGAGAACTCAAACACAGTACCGGGCAAAGCTTCTGCCTTCTCAGGAGGTATAAGCTGCTGCTCAAAATCAGAAAGAGTCCTAAGCGCAAGAGCCAAAGAGTTATTCTCTATATCTACCATACACTCTGCCCAGCCTTGAAATGTCTTCTCAAACTGCCGCACCGGCATAACATCAAAAAACTCATTCGCAACTATGATGAGAGGCAGATCATGCGGAACCGATGAAACACTGTCAACATACGAGTACTCGCAAGGTATATTGCTCTTTTGCTTGTCTTTAAGAACCTTGTTACTCTCTAAGATAAAAACTTTCCTTGCGTTTGCGAATTCTGAAACCTTCTCCGTAACTCTTATAATATCGTGCATCATAACGCCGCTTCCGGCACCCATCTCCAAAAGAGCAAAACTATCAGGCTTTCCTATGCGCGTCCAAACATCTACGCACCAGACCCCGAGTATCTCGCCGAAAAGCTGGCTTACTTCCGGAGAAGTGACAAAATCCCCTGTCCTGCCAATAGGATTCCTAGTAGTGTAGTATCCCAAATTCGGGTGCTGCAAAGCCAGTGCCATAAAAGCGGCTACAGATATGGGTCCTTGCTGCTTGATGATGCTCTTGATAATGTCTTCAAGATTGTTTGAGTTCATTGAATTCTTTCTTATAGGTGCGGACACTCCAAAGGATTATTATGATGCCTGCCGCAATCATAGGCAAGCACAAAGCATGACCTATAGTAATATAATTGCCTATAATAAAATCATTTTGAGGCTCCGGCATTTTAAGGAACTCGATTAAGAAGCGGAAAACTCCGTATAGTAATAAGAAAGCTCCTGATATGATGCCTCGTCTTTTTTGAACAGCCGGAATATTGTAAAGCAAAAGAAGAATGAAAAAAAGCAAGAGTCCTTCGGCAAAAGCCTCGTAAAGCTGGGTGGGGTGACGCGGAATATCGCCTGCACTTCTGAAGACCACGCCCCAAGGCAGGCTGGTTGCCTTTCCAAAGAGTTCTCCGTTTATGAAATTCGCGACTCTTCCGAGACCTAGTCCGATAGGCACAACAACTGCCAGAATATCAGTAAATGCAAAGAAATGTATTTTTTTAGCTCTGCAATAAAAATAGGCTGCAATAATAACGCCCAGCATACCTCCGTGGAAAGACATGCCGCCTTTCCAAGTTTTCAGTATTTCCAAAGGATCACTTAAATACTGACTGAAATCATAAAACAGAACATGACCCAGTCTTCCGCCGACAATAACGCCGATTACAGCATAAATCAGGAAGCCATCGAATAGCTTAGGGGAGACAAGGCTTTCCTCACGGCTTGTGAGTCGAATAGACAGAAAAAGAGCTGCGATAATACCGATAATATAGGCTAACCCGTACCAATAAACAGCAACAGGACCTATTGAAAAAGCTACAGGATCAACATCTACAACTATCATTTTTAAGGCTTTCGGAAGGTATGAAGAAACAATATATTAATAAAGATAAAATAAAGAGTAAATAAGAATATATTTACTCACGATTTGTTAAACAAGATAAACTTACCGGCAGAAGACAAGAGTACTAAAAACAGGACAAAAAAGACGATTTTGCCAGATTTTTGAATCAATTACAAAAAACAAAAATATGATTGTTTCGCAAGCGTGCCCTGTAACACAAAAAACACGCAGCCAAACCATGTAATGTTAATTCAAATCTATACCTTTTGTTAACGTAACTAGTGTATCGAATAAGGTTGAGCGCGTTCGTTTTTCTCGTAAGAGAATCCTCTCTTATTAATTCAAGGAGCTTTTCTAAATGTCTTTTCAAATAGTCTCTAGTCAAGCCTCGCTGCCTAATCCCTTGGATATTTTAGAGGAGATAATCAGTGCCAATGAATGGCTATTCGACCGCACTAATGACGATGAGCTTATAGTAGAGCTGGACGGGCGCTGGTGCCACTATCGAATGTTTTTCGTGTGGCAGAAAGAGATTGGAGCTCTGCAGTTCTCCTGTCAATTCGATGTGAAAGTGCCGGACAGGAAAAGAGAAGATGTGCATGACCTTTTGGCTATGCTGAACGACAAGATGTGGCTGGGGCATTTTAATGTAGACATGCAGCAAAAGACCCCGCTGTTCAGGTATACTCTCTTGGCGAACGGAAACAGGACTCTGGCGATAGAAGCTCTGGAAGACCTGATAGAAATAGCCTTAACCGAGTGTGAAAGATTTTATCCGGCTTTTCAACTGGTTATCTGGGGAGGCAAACGCCCGGGAGAAGCTCTGGCATCGTCTATGATAGATGTGGCGGGCTGTGCGTAATTTGAAATAATGCTGGGTGTTTTCAACCGAACTTTAGAACGGCGCGATGCTTTTGGCTTGCGCTTGTACATGGCATCGCCACCCAGCCTAGGCTGAGTGACGACACACTTATACGGTGGTGTCTTATTGGCCGCTAAAGTTGGGGATGAAAAGCCCTAGTCTGCCCCCGAAAAGACAAACCGTCATAATGCTACATGAAACAGCGGAAATATCAAAGCTAATTTTTGATTTTGCTTTTTATCGAACAAGAGACAAAGCAAACTAATACCCCGTACGTTCCATATTTCACATTCCGCCCTTCATCTCTGCAAACATATTAATCACCGTGAGTTTTGCGTCCATATTGGACTGCTGCATTGTGTTTACGTACCCGTTAACAACATCGAGCATTCTAAGTATTTTTTTTGCCGCAATGTTATTTCCCTCTTTTTCATTTTTGATTATTTCATCTGTGAAAAAGCTGCAGAGCAGCTTAAACAGCATTTTCAGATTCTCGGAGTTGTCTTTCTTTCCTATTTCTTCCGCCAATACGTAAACCCGCTCCATATCTATAGCAGGAGCTTCCGCTAAAACAGAACGCATCTCGGAATATAAATGCAATACATCTTGTCCCAATATCTGCATTGCAAATCCCGCACTGCCGTTTGCAAGCGATACGGCGTTATCCAGTATTTCCTCCGAAAATTCTTTCGCAGCCAAATTAGACAACAGCTCTTCCGGATATAAACTGCTGTCTATGCTGTCTTCTTTGTATAACCTGATTGCAGTCTTTATGATTTCTTTTATCTCGCCGTCTTCCAGTTTATCCAAGTGCAGAATTCTAGCTCTCGAACGTATAGTAGGCAGCAGCGCACCTTCCGTTATTATCAATACCAGCGTCTTATCCGGCGGCTCTTCTATGAACTTCAATATGGCATTCTGTCCTTCTTCATTCAGAGTATGCCCGTCTTCTATGATTACGACTCTCCACGAATTGTATGAGGCTGTTCTTTGCAGTGCTTTCACCAGCTCCCGAACGTCCGCCACAGGTATTTCTTTTTTTAACTTACTGCCGCTGTCATCATACGGTCTTTTCAGTATAAACAGATCCGGGTGACTCCCAGCCCTTATAAGCGGCGCAACCTTATTGTCATATGTTATTAAATCCAGCTTCCCAGTATAATTTCTCATGACAAAGTGCGCTATGTACCGTGCAAGCGGTCTTTTGCCTACGCCTTCTATACCTGATATTATCCACGCATGGTGCGGTCTTCCGGACACAAACGCTTCTTCCAGCTCCTGAAGAATTTTGCTATGCCCTATGTACTTATTCTCCATTTAACAGTCTTTCATCAACTATCTTTGCAATTTTCGCTGCTATTGTCTCTTTGTCTTCTGATGCGTCTACTATTGCAAAACGCTTTTTGTTCTCGTTCGCTATAGCCAAATATGCTTTTCTCAGCGTCTCATGAAATTCTATGTTCTTTTGCTGATACCTGTCGTCAATACCGTTTCTGGACTCTACTCTGTCGAGTCCGCTGTTTGCTTTAATATCCAACAGTATTGTTATGTCCGGCTTAATTCCTTCAGCTATCAGCTCGTATAATTTTTGTATCAGCCCTATATCAACGCCCAGCCCAAGCCCTTGATATGCTATCGTAGAATCCAAAAACCGGTCGCAGATTACCCACTTTCCTTCTCTTAGTGCCGGCAGTATTTTTTTCTTGAGATGCTCATTCCTTGCCGCCGTAATAAGCAGCACTTCCGTAACCGGCTCCCAAAATCCGTCTTTCTTAGATAACCAGCATTCCCGTATCTGTTCCGCAGAATCTGTTCCTCCGACTTCTCGAGTAACTATCGACTCTATGCCCTGTGAGGTCAGATACCCGGACAGCATTTGTACTTGCGTAGATTTTCCAGCCCCTTCACAGCCTTCAAATGTTATAAATTTTCCGTGCTTTTGCATTTAGAAACCCAAAAGTAACTTCAATCTATTCCACACTCTTACAAAAAATGGTGCGCGTTCTATGTCCTTTGCCGCAAGCAGCGGCACTTCCACAGTTTCGTCTATTCCTGTTGCCACGTACATAGTTCCCAAGCGCGCTCCTTCTATAATAGGCGCAGAGATTGGTTCTATGAACATTGTCATTGCTTGTGCCGGTTCTTCATTTGTTGTTCTGGGCATTGTTACTATAACGTCCGCTCCTGCTGCCAGAGGTACGGTCGGCTCTCTTCCAAGCCACACGTCCGGCGCAATTACAACCTGTCCTTTCCGGACCAGGTGTCTGTTCTCAAACGCTCTGTATCCGTATTCTATCAGCTTTGCAGATTCATTTGCTCTGGTCTGCATGTCTTTCATTCCGTTAAGTACTGCTATCAGTCTTCTTCCGTCTCTGACTACCGAGGCTGTGAGTCCGTATCCTCCGGCTTCCGTATAGCCGGTCTTTACTCCGTCTGCTCCCATATTCCTGTACAACAGAGGATTCCTATTGCCTTGCTTTATTTTATTGTATTCAAATTCTTTCTCTGAATTGTAATGGTAGTGCTCCGGAAAATCCCTCATCAATGCCAGCGCCAATTTCGCTAGGTCTTTTGCCGTAGAATAATGTCCTTCTGCAGTCAATCCCGTTGCATTCTTAAACTGACTGTCATTCATTCCCAGTTCTTTTGCCTTTTTATTCAGCATTTCAGCAAACTTTGCTTCTGAGCCTCCCAGCATTTCCGCAAACACTACTGCCGCATCATTACCTGACGGAATTAGCACTCCGCGTATCAAGTCTGCTACTTTTGCAGGCTTTCTTGCTTCCAGAAACATTCGAGACCCTTCTTGACTCCACGCATAATCGCTTACTATAAACGTGTCGTCCATTTTTATGCTTCCGTCTCTTAATGCTTCAAACACTAAGTATATTGTAATCATCTTGCTCATCGATGATGTCGGCATATGCGTATCGGCATTCTTTTCGAATAAGACTGCTCCGGTTTCCGCATCAATCAATAACGCTTGTTTGGCATTTATTTCTATAGACGGCAGTACAACATGATGCTCTCTTTCCTGCGCTGCCGCTCCCAGCGGAAACGCTAATACCAGCACAAAAAGAACCACAGCCGCCTTCTTCAAAAAACACATAATCACACCATTTTCAATTTTCTTTAATCAACTATAGTTCTTGCCTCAGTTACACCGGCCTGTCTTACTTTAGCCAGCAGTGCATCCGACTGAGGCACTGTAGCAACCGGTCCCAGACGGACTCTGTAGAACGTTTGACCGTTTACCAGTGCCTTTGAGACAGTAGCATTTCCGAGTCCGGACAGCTTATGTCTCAAATTAATAGCGTTCTGTTCTGAAGAAAACGAACCTGCTTGTACGTATATATTGGATTTGCTGGGTACAGGCACTTCCAGTACGTACGGCACCGGCTTTGTTGTTAACAACTGCTGATGAGTTTCTTCTGTCGATTGCGTAGGCTTCAATGTTTTTACCTCTACGGTATCGTGCATAATATTATTTGAAGAATACTCCTCATAGACCGAAGTAGAAGACTCTACAGCCGCAATTTGGATCTGCTCCTGGGCTGTAGCGTACTGGGCGGGAGTTCCGTAACGGCGCATAGCATCTGCAATAGCCTTGCTTTCATCAGCTAAAACCTGTACTCTCACTTTTGCAGTGCCTTGCGACTTGAAGCCCAGCAGGTCGGCGCTTCTTTCCGAAAGATCAATTATTCGATTGCCTATGAAAGGGCCTCTGTCGTTCACTCTTACAACTATGGAGCGTCCGTTCTCGAGGTTTGTGACGCGCGCAAGCGAGGGCAGGGGCAATGTCGTATGCGCCGCGGTCAATTCTTGCTTATTATACAGTTCTCCGTTAGCAGTGAGTTTATTATGAAAGGGATCTCCGTACCACGAGGCTATGCCGGTCTCATCGTAGCTATAGTCTTCTTTAGGGTAGTACCACTTATTATTGACTTTATACGGATCCCCGACTTTGTAATGAGGAGCGGGTGAGGGTGCTGCGCCGCTGGTTGAAGGCGAAGTGTCCCATGTACAAGCCGGAATGCTTGCGCACAACAGGGCTGCCAGAAAACCCCGCAGTAATACCGGATTGTTTGCCATAGTATGCTTTTTACAATAAGTGATAATGTTTTGCATTTTTATAAATCTCTCTGAAAAAGGGAACAAGCAGAACCGACTAAAAAAATCGATTCGACATCTTTTCCCAGCCTAACACAGATTCTATTTTTTACGCAAAGTCATTTCATATATTCTGTCTGACAGAGTTCCGACTGAAACTGCGAAGAAATTAGAGCGGTTCCACCTTCTTATTACATTGAAATTATTGTAAACCAAGAAGCTGTCGCCGCCTTCTCCGCTAGGGCGTATCAGCGATGCTTTCATATCGAACCTAGGCAAATGTGCGCCTGTTTCTGTTCTTACTCCCATTGCTGCCCACTCGGTCAGCGGAAGAACAATCTGCAAGCCTATTAAATCAGGGTGCACCGGTTGAGTTAACACTACTTTTCTTCCCCACTTTTCGCCCTCTGCCCAGCCTTCTGCTTTGATATAGTTCGCTATAGATGCCAGCACATCGTCAACGCTGTTCCATATATCTATTATACCGTCTCCGTCCCCGTCCATGGCATAATTCATGTACGTAGAAGGCATGAATTGACACTGCCCCATTGCTCCGGCCCATGATCCTCTAAGCTCCGAAGCCCTCATATTATTCTGCTCTAAAATTTTCAGCGCATTGACCAGCTCATTCCTGAAAAAGTCAGCTCTTCTTCCCTCGTATACTAAAGTAGCCAGAGAATTGATAACCTCAAACCTTCCCGTATTGCTTCCAAAGTTGCTCTCTATACCCCACAGAGCTACTACGATTTGAGGAGGCACTCCTGTTTTCTGCTCGATGTTTCTTAGTGTTTTTACATGTTTAACAAGCAGTTCTGTGCCTTTCTTAATCCTAGCCTGAGACACTACGTTATTCACATACGTTTCCAGCGTTATAGTTGATTCCGGCTGCTTTCTGTCGAGATCTATAACAGACTGCGTAGGATAAAAATCCCCCAACGCTTCTTCCACTACTCTTGGAGATACTCCCCGATTAATCGCATACTGTTTTAATTCCTCAAGCCATGCTGCTTCTGATGAACTCATTATATAAGTAGAGGCTGCGGCGTTCTTATGACTCATAAAACATAGTCCTGCCAATAAAAAAACAGCTATAACAGTTCTCATTTCATTTTACTCCATGCCCAATGCGGACTTATACAGCTCTAAGAGCTCGTCATTCTCACGCCGTTTTTCCTCGTCCTGTTTTCTTAGCCTTATTATCTGTCTGATTACACTGGTATCAAATCCCGACCCTTTAGCTTCCGCGTATATTTCCTTTATATCTTCCGCCACAGACGCTTTATCTTCTTCCAGCTTTTCTATCCTTTTTATAAAAGATTTCAATCTCTCGCCGGAAACTTCACCGGTATCTTTTGTTTTAGTAGACATTTTTTTACCCTAATTATTAAATTACAAAACTTGTTCCATAATAGATAACTTCATAAAAAAATACAATACCTGTTGATATATTTTGAAAAATAAGTAATAATGCGGCAACTGTTGTTTATTATAGAGTCGAGGATTTAAATGCCGTATATTCAAAAAGACAAAAGTGGTAACATTGTAAAAATAAGTTCCAGAGTGCTGGTAGACGGGGAATCCGTTCCTCACAACGACCCTGACGTAGTTGCTTTTCTAAGACAGCGCGGACAGGACCCTAATCTGGTAGCAGAGGCTCTTGATTCTTTACGCAGGTCTGACAGCGAAATGGTCAGATCCGTTGAAGATGTAATTTTGCTGCTGATGAGGAAAAACGTGATAAAGATGAACGAGCTGCCTGTTGAGGTTCAGAATCGCATCTCTTTGCGCGCCAGATATCGTATTATTATTCAGGATATATACGACCAAGCAAGTGCGAGAGTATTATAAGAGTAAATTGACAATGTAGAATTAAGAGAGAAAAATAATTTTACATTCTACATTATTCTTAACTCCACACTCCCCTATAGCGTAGCTAGTCCGTAGCTTATAGGATCGTTATCCGCAGATTTCACGTATATAGCCGGAATGCCTTTTTCACCCATTTCCGCTATAACTTCTTTTGTGTCGTCAAACATCAGGCAATTTTTTATATCTATTCCCGTTGTTTTTGAGTAATACTTTATGAAGTCTGTTTTGCCTAGTCTCGTTATGCCTTTTTCACAGCAGCGCAAAGCATGGTCCGGTGTATATATATCTTCTAAATATAATCCTTCGCTTGAATTCATATCATACGCTTTTATACGTATCTTAAAGGAGTCTACGAAGTCTTTAATGTAAGAAATGTCTCCGTTCGATAATATAGATGCAGGTATTTTATATTCGTTCGCTATCTTTATCACTTCTTGTATTTTTTTATTCGCAGAGACTCTGCCGGATTTTGCTTTCTCATTATACAAATCAAGGTGTTCTTTTATAATCGCTTGCAGCTCTTCTTTGCTTTCGGGTTTTCTCATTCCAAACATCTCCGGAAATACTTCTCCGTAATTCTTTTCAAGAGGAATACTAGGTATTTCTTCATTATTTATATTCAGCTCTATGTAAGCAGGAGTATGTCTTCTTACTACTTCATACATTGCTTCATTATGTATTTCTATTCCGTTGTATGTGAAGCACCCGTCAAAATCTATGAATATAGATTCTTTAGTTATTATCTCTTTCACTATTCCGGCGTCTATGCTCCATGAACCGTTCATTTCTGAAGCCCTTTTACAAATTCCGAAAGCCCTGTTTGTCTTCTTCTTTTCAGCCTCTCTGCCGCCAGTATAGACTTTATATTATTTACTGATTGCTCAAAATCTTCGTTCACTATTACATAATCATACTCCGCCCAATGGCTTATCTCTTCGGAGGCTTTGCTCATTCTTTTTTGTATTTCCGTTTCACTGTCTTGCGCTCTTTTAAACAGCCTCTTTTCCAGATCTGACCAAGAAGGCGGCAGTATAAACACTGTTACCAAATCGCCTCTTGATGTTTCCGAGAGCTGCTGGGTTCCTCGCCAGTCTATATCGAATAAAACATCTTTTCCCAACCCCAGAGCAGTTTCTACCGGTGCTTGCAGCGTTCCGTAGTAATTTTCGAATATTTGGGCGTACTCCAACAATTGGTTTTTTTCAATGAGCTGATTGAACTCTGCTTGGCTTATGAAGTTGTAGTCTTTCCCATGAGTTTCCTCTTTTCTTGCGGCTCTTGTCGTCACAGAGACTGACAGCGACAGGTTTTTATCCGTCTCCAGCAATTTTTTCGCTATAGATGTTTTTCCGGCTCCTGACGGCGAGGACAGCACTAACATTAGTCCTCTTCTTCCCATATTAACCATGTTTTCCTTCATTTTTTATGCCTTATTTATATTACCTGATTGCCCGCCACTATACAGCCTCATCTTTCTATTTTCCATCAGAAAATTAATTGAATTATTACGATTAAGTGCTATTATTAAGAATCGAGTGATTTTATTCTATATTTTTCAATTTTTTATATGGGATTCTTTAGCTATGATGAAGGAATTTCTTGAGCCGATGCTGGATAGCGGTTCTCCGCGAGTGCTGAACATAAATGTTTTGACTAAAAATATTTTAAAGAAAGATCCTGATGCTCAACTCTTTTTTACCTGCAGGCATCTCAACAACGTAGTCCTTATTAAAGATGCTGATAATTCTGTCAGAAACGCTATAGTCGGCACTAAATTGTACTTTCCTTTCAATGAAGAGGACATTTACGAAGGCGGGCGCACTATTTTTGCCCATACTACCGGTATCGAGAACGTGCTTATGGGGCATTTCGGCCAAGATGCTTTGCCTAGAGACGCTCTCAGCAGCGATATGCGAATTTTAAAAATTCTGGATAAGCTTCCTTCTTTGGATCCTTTCCTGCTTAAAGACATATTTATAACTGAAAAAATCGACATGAACAGCGACTATTTCGAAGTCAGCGATGAAATGTGGGATCGTATCGAATTCTATATTCTTCAGGGGTTCACTCCTTTGGCAAAGGCTGCTTTCCCTGATGCCGTGTCTTCTGATGAGGTCGCCAGAAAACTCATTGCCAAGATGTGGGAAGGCCGGGATCTTGAGACGCTCAAACCGATGATAATGGCTTTCAGAATTCCTCAGGGCAAAGAGCATGAAACTTTCGCTGCATGGAAAGGCATCATGTTTTATGGTTTCCAATACGAGCGTATGAAAGCCGGTGTTGCTAATTTTATCAGCTGGCTTAACGAGGTGAAGCTTCCTTTTGCCGTTGTGTCTCCCGGTGAACGAAAAGAAATCCTAAGTGTCTTGGAAAATAACAAGAATGTGCTTAAAGAAGATTGGGTTGCCTCCGAAAAGATTCTCAAAGAATATCAGTCTGCTTATGATAAGATGTTCAAATATAAACAAGGTTCTGCCGATTTTCTCAAATTCATTCAGAACAGCGATGCTGCTTACGTTACTCTCGGCAACAAACTGGGCAAAATCGGTCATGCAGTTTATTGCTGGGAGACTACTACTTCCCGCTATCCGGAAAGAAAAATGCCTTGGGAGCCTTTGCTTGCCTTTTTGGCTCTTATTGCTAAAATTTTAATACCGGACAGGGTTTATTAACTATAATAAGAATTCTTTAAAAAGAATTCAAGCAATAAACCATTTGTTAAGTAAATTTATTTAATATTAATAATATAAAAGCGGTTCGATGTCGCTTTTGTCTCTTGAATAATCAATTGTAGGCGTGCCATATTATAAAGCATAGGTCTGCTTTGTTGTGGTATGTTTTTTCTTTTAGAGGCTGTTATGAAAAAAATTCTTATTGCTTTGTTTGTTGCTGTGCTCTTCTGTTTTTCCGGTACTGTTGATGCCGCTCCGCAAACAAAAGCCGCAAATCAAAAAGCATCGACTCAAAAAACAAAACCTGCAAATAAAAAATCAGCGAAGCCTGCTAAACCAACAGAAATTTATTCTCCTCCTTATGCGGACATAGTAATCGATGTTGATACGGGCGAAATCCTGCACGAAACCGCTTCAACAGAACCCCGCCACCCGGCATCTCTAACCAAGATGATGACGCTCTATCTGACTTTCCAAGCTCTGGAAGGCGGACACATTTCTATGAATGACGAGTTTTATGTTTCTAAGAACGCTACCCTTCAGGAGCCTTCCAAACTCTGGCTGGCCGAGGGTTCTTATATCACTGTTGAAAATGCCATACTTGGACTCGTCACGAAGTCTGCCAATGACGTTGCAGTAGTCGTTGCAGAGGCTCTGGGCGGTTCGGTCGAGAATTTCGCCAGAATCATGAACAAGCAGGCTAAACTGCTGGGTATGGATCAGACAATTTTCTTCAATCCGTCCGGTCTTCCGGACACGCGTCAGGTTACTACTGCCAGAGATATGGCTATTATGGCTGTTGCAGTCATGAAGCATTATGATCAGTATTATTCCTATTTTAGCACTGCCGGCTTTACTTATGCAGGCAACTACTACCACAACCACAACAGGCTCATGCAGCGTTACGAAGGCATGGACGGCGTCAAGACCGGTTATATCCGTGCGTCAGGCTTCAACTTGGCTGCATCTGCAAAGCGCGAAGGCAAGCATATTTTAGCTATCGTGTTCGGCGGCAAGACCGCTCAGTCCAGAGACGATCAAGTCGCTTCTTTGCTGGATAGGAGTTTCGGCTATGTCGGCAGTCAGACCGGCTTGAAGAAGGGGAAAGAGGTTGCTAAGAAGTCTGCTCCTGTTGAGAGAATAGAGGTTGCCAGTTTGGAGGAAAGAGCAGAGAATCAAAGAGCGATTCAAGAAATGCTGGGAAGAGTAAACCATTAAAGATGAATAATCGCGCTGCGTCCGAACACTTTCCGGTCATGCTTTCTGAAGTTCTTTCCGCTCTTAATCTGGAAGAGGGCAGCCCGGCTTTGGTTGTTGATGCTACTTTCGGGCGTGGCGGGTACTCAAGGGCTATTCTTGAAAGCTTCTCAGCAGATGTTGTTGCGATTGACAGAGATCCGGAAGCTGTTGCGGCAGCGCATAAGCTTGAAACGGAATTTCCTTCCAGATTTCGCATACTGTGCGGGAATTTCTCTTCCCTTGTTGAGCTTTTACAAAATATCGGGATTTCCAAGATTGACGCTATAGTGCTGGATTTGGGCGTTTCTTCTCCTCAGATAAACAATCCTATGCGGGGTTTTTCTTTTAGTTCGGACGGTCCTTTGGACATGCGTATGAGCGGGCAGGGCATGTCTGCCAAGGACGCAGTCAATTCTTTGAGCGAGGAAGAGCTTTCCGATATTATCTGGAAGTTCGGTCAGGAGCGTTTTTCCAGAAGGATTGCGAGAGCTATTGTTGGGGCTAGGGCTTTAAAGGAGATTGTTACTACGGCGCAGTTGGCAGCGATAATCCGTAAGGTTGTTCCGCGCTCCAAAGACGGCATAGATCCGGCTACCAGAAGCTTTCAGGCTGTCCGAATCTTCGTCAACAACGAGCTTGACGAGCTTAATGCGGTTCTTGAGGGAGCTAAGACCGTTCTAAAAGATAACGGGCGGCTGGTTGTTGTTTCTTTTCATTCTTTGGAAGATTCTATTGTAAAAGACTTTATGCGTTCTCATTCCGGTGTCGGCAAAGGTGTTTCAAGGTACTTGCCGGAGCCTTCCGACAGCAAAGATGTGTGTTTTAAGATAGTCACTAAGAAGCCTTTGGTGCCTTCTGAAGACGAGATTCGGCAGAATCCAAGGTCCGGGTCTGCAAAATTAAGAATTGCTCAAAAAATAATTAAAAAAAATTAACTGACTGGTAAGGATATTTGTTGTAACATTTACACTTAATAAGTTTGTCAAGGTACGGGATTTATGGTTCGTTATTACACATCTTTCTTTGTTTGGCTTGTTTTGTTCATCTGCGTAAGTGCTATGCTTTACAGCACTAGCAATGAGGTTACTTTGCTGAAATCCAGAATATCCAAACTCAACAAAGAGATTGCTATGGAGCAGACTTCTTTGCATGTTCTCAAGGCTGAGTGGGCGTATCTTACCAATCCGATTCGTATTGAAAAACAGGCGAAAAAACGCCTCAACATGAGCGTTATTGCCGCTAATAAAATTGCCTCTATGGACGAGCTGAACAAGACTGCTTATGTTGAAAGACGTGCCGATACCGTTAACTTTGTTGACCGCAAACCTATTGAAAAACCTGCAAATAAGGTTTACGCCGCAACAGAGAACAAACCCTACGGTCTTGACAAGTTCAATCAGGGCAGGATAAATGACAGAGTCAGATTCGAGACTTCTATTGCTAAAAGAGAGGCTGTTATAGGTAACATTAGTATACAGTGAGTATTGTGAAGACTTCTTTCTCTCAGATAAAAAAACGCAAAATTGCTACTCCGAAAGAGCGGGCTGTCAGTATCGCCAAAGACAGAATTACTATTATACTCGTTTGTTTTGCATTTGTTTGGGCAGGCATAACCGCGGGTCTCAGCTATGTTTCTTGGATTAGTGACGGGGCTTTTAAGCCGGTTAACCGCTCTAAATCCTATAGCGAAAATATAATCAAGCGTTCCGATATTTTAGACAGAAACGGCTCTTTGCTGGCTACTGCTATTCCTACCGCTTCTTTGTGCGTCAACACCAAGCATGTTCTGGACGCGGAAGAGGCAAGGCAGAAGCTGAAAGCTCTTTTTCCGGAACTTGACAATCAGAGGCTCCGGAGAGCATTCGAGAGCAGCAGCAGCTGCGCTATGATTAAGCGTCACTTGTCTCCGGAGCAGCAGGTCAGGGTCAACAGCTTAGGTATTGTAGGGCTTGAGTTTCTTCCAGACGAACGCAGAGTCTATCCGGTATCCAATCTTGCAGTTCACGTAGTCGGCTACAGCGATATTGATAATAACGGGCTTGCCGGAATTGAGCGTTTTATGAACGACAGGCTTCAGCAGGATCTTTCTCCTTTAGAGCTTTCTCTTGATTTGAGGGTGCAGACTATCATGCACAGAGAACTGTCCGAAGCTATGAAAGAATTCAATGCGGAAGCGGCAGTGGGACTCATCATGGATATTGCTACGGGAGAGGTTATTTCTATGGTATCGCTTCCGGACTTTGATCCTTCCAAGCCTGCAAGAGCAAGCGATGAACAGAAGTTCAACAGGGTTACTTTAGGCGTTTACGAAATGGGCTCTTCTTTCAAGATTTTCAACACTGCGCTTGCTCTTGAAACCGGAGAAATCAAAATCGGAGATGTTTTCGAGACTGCGGAACCTATTCATATAGGCGGCTTTTCTATCAAAGACATGGAGAAGCACAAACACAGCATGAGCGTTTCTGAAATTTTTATTGTTTCTTCCAATATAGGTTCCGCTAAAATGGCTAGAAAGTTTGGTGCAAAAAAGCAGCGGGCTTTTCTGGAGCGGCTGGGGCTTACTGAAAAGATTTCTATCGAGCTTATGGAAGTGGGGACTCCTTTGCTTCCTCCTAAGGGCAAGTGGAGCGACATCAGCACTATGACTATTTCTTTCGGGCACGGGATTGCTGTTAATGCTTTGCAGCTTGCGGCTGCAGCGGCTACTATTATCAATGACGGTCATTTTGTTAATCCTACTCTTATCAAAAAGACAGGCGAGACAGTAAAGGATACGGATGCGGTAGTGTCGCCCGCTACTTCTAATGCCGTACGCGCTCTGATGCGGCTTGTTGTCAAGTCCGGCACGGGCAGGCGCGCCAATGCGGACGGCTATATGGTTGGCGGCAAGACGGGTACTGCCGATATTGTTGCTAAGGACAAAAAGTATTCTACTGATGCGCGAAGGGCTTCTTTTGTTGCTGCTTTTCCTATTGATAAGCCTAGGTATCTGGTTTTCGCTTTCCTTGACAATCCTAAGCGCAGTGCCAAGACTTTCGGTTATGCTACGGCAGGCTGGACTGTTGCTCCTGCTGTCAGAAATATTATTTCTCAGGCTGCTCCTATGCTTGGCGTTTTGCCTATTCCGGAAGAAGAGCTTAAAGCAAGAGATGATAAAATCATCGCTCCTGTAAAACACAGCCTTTCTTCGGAGTGAGGAATTGTAAAAAAAAGCTTCCTCTTGGAGTATTATTGCTTTATCCTTAAGCAGCGTGATTCTTTCTCTGTTTGGGAGAGCTATAATGAAAAAGATATTAGGTGCCTTGCTGGTTTTTAGCTGTGTGTTTACTTTGGCGGCTTGTGCTTGGAATAAAGATGACGGAGCTAATACCGTTCAGGAATATAGGCACAAAACCGGTGCTAAGATAGGGCTGAACGTAAGGTCTGTTATTTTTACCGACCGCAGCGGCGTTTCTGATTTTTACAGCGGCGGCAATTTTTATCCTACTATCCAGCAGGCTGTAAAACAGTGGGCTATGGATCACCTTGTTGCTAAAGGTCAGTCCGGGAGTGCTATTTTTATCATAAAAAGCGTCTCTGTTCACTCTGAAAAAATGCCTATGGAAACAGGAGTCAGCTCTTGGATAAAAAGACAGCAGGCTGAAAAATTTGTCGCTAAGGTTGAAGTTGCTATTGAGGCTAATGATGCGGATATCGGCTATGCTATGACTGAAGCCTCTGCGGTAAGAGCCATTAGTATTACAGAAGGAGCTTCTCTAAAGGAACGGCAGGCTGCCTACAGCGCACTGCTTGACGGGCTTATGAGCGATTTGATTAACAATATAAAAGCGGGATTGTCTTCTCATCTTGCGAATTTTATGGGGGGGTCTGCAGCTCCGGTGTCTTATAATCCTTACAGCGGACAGACTGGCAATAGCGATGACATCGGCTCTATTATGCAGAGAGGGGCTTTGGATTCTATGCCTATTTTGCCTCCCAGAATGTACGTGCCGGAGGATAACGCAATGCCTTCGGATATTCAGGCAGATACTCAGGGGCAGCCTATGTATTATCTTAGGGCGCCTTCTCAAGTACAGTGAATATGGTCAAGAAAGAAAAACTGCTAGTCGCTGGTGTTCTTTTTATTGCTGTTTTATTTTTTGGGCTGCTTGCTGTTTTTTTGGGTCAAGATGCTAATTGGGACTTGAGAAACTATCATTATTACAATGCGTATGCTTTTTTGAACGATAGGTATGCGTTGGATTTACTGCCTTCTCAGATGCCTTATTTTTATAATCCGCTTATAGATGTTCCTTTCTTTTATTTGTCTTTAGCGTTGTCTGCTAAACAGACAGCTTTTGCGCTGGGAGCAGTGCAGGGGATTAATTTTGTTCTTTTGTTTTTTATTGCGTTCTCTGTTTTGGCTATAAAGAATAATCTCCACAAAGCTGTTGTTAGTTTTCTTATAGCGTTTCTAGGCATGATAGGCAGCGGCAGTCTAGCCCAGCTTGGAACTGTGTTCGGCGACAATATCACTAGTATCGGAGTGTTTTTGTCTCTTCTTTTAGTTGTGCGCTATTATAAGCTCTTGTATCAGTCTTCTGTTTTTCACGCTGTTGTGTTCAGTATGCTTTTTGCATTGCCGGCAGGCATGGCTTTTGGACTTAAACTGCCTTCCGTGATTTATGCTGTGGGGTTGTGTTTTGGCTTGCTGTTTGCGGGATACACGCCTTCGGCTCTTCGCAAAAATGAGCGACTGCGTTGTCGCAAGTCCTTGAAATACTCTCGGTATTCCTGCGAGACTTGCTCCTCGCATTCATCTCATTTTTGCTTGGTCTCCCAATTCTATATACGCTCTAAAAGACGTTTTCTTGTCAGCTTCACGTTTGGAATCGGAGTTCTGATAGGCGCGGCTATTACTTTTGCGCACTGGGGGATTTTTTTATATCATAATTTTGACAGTCCGCTGTTTCCGTATTTCAACAATATTTTTCAGTCTTCATTTGCGCCGTTGTCTAGCGCAAGAGATACTCAGTTCATTCCGAAGAGCGCATCAGATTTCTTTTTAATGCCGTTTCTGTTTACGATAGAGCCTTTGAGAGTAGGGGAGATACCGTGGAGGGATTTTCGCATAGTTATTTTTTATGCTTTATTTTTATTGGTTCTTTTTTGCAAGTTTTTTAAAAAGTGTAAGAGTACTCACAGAAACATAACGCTGCCTTTTCAGGCGAACTATGTATTGGCGGTTTTTGCTATCTCTTATATTGCGTGGCTTTTTTTATTTTCCATTTATCGCTATGCAGTGCCTATAGAAATGATAGCAGGGCTGCTTATAGTTATTGTTGTTGATTTCCTGCCTCTTAAAAAGATTGCTAAATTGAGTCTTATCGGCGTTTTGTTTATTGTTGTTTGTGCTTCTATAATTCCGGGAAACTGGGATCGCCGCTCTTCTTGGCTGGAGCGGGTTGTTGAGATAGAATTTGATTCTTCGTCTTCTCAGTTATTTGCTTCTCCTTTGAATACTGTTGTGTTGATGGCGGGCTGGGAGCCCTATTCTCATGTCATTCCTCTCTTTCCCAAAGAGACGGCATTCGTTAGAATCCAGAGCAACTTTTCTCTGCCGGACAAGCCTCATGGGATTAATGAGATTCTGCACGACAGGATACAGAATCACAAAAATCTTAACGGGCGTTTTTACTCTCTTATTCCGGAGCATCAGTTAGATGTTATGGAAGAGGCTTTGTCTAATTTTAATCTGGCTCTTGACAGGTCTTCCTGTTCTAATGTCATAGACAAGCTGTTCAATAATTCCGTGCTGGTTCTGTGCGGTTTAAAAATAATGTGAAATTTGAAATGTGAAGTGTGGAATACGTTGTCAACTCCTAATTTTCGATTATCTTTTCAGCCAGCGGTGCAAAGTCTCTCACAATCCGTTCATACACAGTGCGTTTGAACGATACTATCAGCCCCAGTGCTTCCTCAATGCTTGCCCACTTCCACCTTACAAATTCCGGCTTCTCTGTTTCGAACTTTCCGGACAAATCTATATCAGTGTCCTCTCCCAAAAACAGCAACGCGAACCATATCTGCTCTTGTCCTCTGTACTTGCCTTTGAAAATAAGGTCATTGTTGTTTCCATGTACTATTCGCCTTTTCTGAAGCCAGTCCGGAAATTCATAACGCAGCGGCTCCTCAATCCTGCCTATAATCTTTGCGTTGTCGGTTCCTATCTCTTCTTTCAGCTCTCTTAGAGCCGCAGCCGCCGGGTCTTCATCTTTTTGAACGCCTCCCTGAGGCATCTGCCATGCGCCCTGCATGTCTCTTCTCTCTGCTATAAAGACTTGCCCGCTCTTGTTGAAAAGGCAAAGCCCAACGCCTTTCCTGTAGGGCAGCTTCTGTAAATCAGTAGTTTGATTTTGTATTATCATTTTTGCAACTCATTAGTCATTGTGTAACCGCAGACACCGGCGCAAGAACAATTCCCTTGTCCGCCAGAGTCTTGCTCCAGTCATTCAGCATTGTCAAAATCAGAGGATTAATAGAGGCTGCTCCTACTGCTCTGCCTTTTTCCAGCGCAGCAGTTTCCAGTTCTTTAAAAGCGTTCTCTATACCTTCCGGAGACAAATCATCATCAAGTTTCACCGTCATAAACGCAACAGGGACTCCTTGCTGAAAAGCCATGCTCTCTATGGTCTCGGACGGGTTCAGGTTGTTGTACACAAGCAGCAGACCTCTTTGTTTAAGGTGCCACAGAACATTTGCAAACTTAGAAGGGTTAGTCAAAAACACAGAAGACTGAGAAGGTATTAAGCCGACATATCCTGCTGCGCTTTTGAGAAAAGCTAAAAGACGGTCTTTGTTTTCCTGTTCGGACATAGAAGTTAAAAGCGTACCCGGCCCCGGATCGCTTTCAGGGTAATCAAAAGGCTCTACCGGGATTTCCAATAGAATCTCGTGTCCGCTGCTTCTGGCCTTTTTTGCCCATGCTGCCGGCGAATCAGCATGAGGGCTTATAGCCAGAGTAACGGAAGGAGAAATCTGAGCTGCGGCGAGGTCGGATAATTCTTTGGAAAAGCCGATTCCGGTGAGAACAAAAGCGATTCTGGGTCTTTCATCTTTGTTGTCAAAAGGTCTTGCGTAGACTTGCCGTGAAGTTTCGCCTTTTCTGCCTACTATAGGGAGAGTGCCGTCCGGAGATTCCAGAGCAACCAAGCTGCTTGGAGCAGGGGCGAGAACAACAGAGCGGTCTTCCGAATCATTGAGAGCAGGAGCACCCGCAGAAAACGAGATTTCCTTTTTCAAGGCAGGAACAGGCTGAGCAGGAGCATATTCTGTTTGCTGCGTGTGAGTCTCTTCTAGAGAGTGAGGTTCGGCTGTTATGATAAAACCAAGAAGAATCAAAGCGGAAAGAATAAAAGCAGTGACGGACAGCTTTAAATTACGAGGATATTTGGCGAGAAAAGTCTCTTTACGCACAGGAGGCCTGTTGACGGTATTAGTATTTATATCAGGTGTATTTTGGTCTGAAGACATATGAGACACAAGCGGCTAAAGAAAAATAACCTATAACCATTAGCACGTCTTATCAATATGTTCAACATCAGAGTAATCATTTTCCGAACCGGCCTCCGATTTATACTTATTACTGCCTTTGGAAACATATACAAGAGCTTCCCGCAGCAGCCTGTCGCCGATAGTATAGCCGGACTGCAGAGTCTGAATAATAGTTCCTGCCGGCAGGTTAGGATTCTCTACTTCCATCATGACTTGGTGCAGGTTAGGGTCAAACTTCGCTCCGTTAGTTTCCAGCTTCCTGATAGAAAATCTTTCAAACACAGAGATAAGCTGTCTCTGAATAGCCTCTATGCCGATAATCAGATTCTTCACAACAGGGTCATCAGAGGTTTTATGCGAGGCGTCCAAAGCTCTGTCAAAGTTATCTGCGACTGAAAGAAGCTCCTTGGCAAAAGATGACACTGCATATTTGGCGGTATCCTCTTTTTCTTTTGCAGACCTGCGGCGGAGGTTCTCGATTTCAGCCATTTCGCGCAAAACTTTGTCTTTCAGCTCAGAGACCTGTTTTTCAAGGGCTTGTACTGTATCTATAGACTCGTCATTTTGACTTTCCGCAGCATTTTCATCAAACTCCGCTTCCGCATCATCATTCGTAGGCTTTTTAGTCATATCTTGTTCCTTTAAGGTTATAACTGAATCATATATTATGTTTTTTTGCTAAAATTCAAGGGGTAAGTAAAAATAGTATAAATATTGGAAAAAATAATATATCTTAATACCGGAGTATTTTTAAAGGAAGGCTGTTATGGAAAATAATAACGAACAGAATCTCGAGAAAAAAGGCATCAAATTTAGTTTTACCAAAAAAATAGCCTCTGTTATATCGTTCTTTTTTCTAATCATAACGCTTTGCGCCATAATAGTTATTGTTTCTCTGCTGACTGCTGCACCGTCTTCCAAAGACCAAACTGTAGTTATCCCGGCCGGCTCCTCCGTTGCAGAGATAGCTTCTATTTTAGAAAAACAAGAGCTTATAACTTCCGAATTAGTCTTCAAAATCGTTGTTCTGCTGAAAGGGTCTGTGCTTAAAGCCGGAGAATATGCCATACCTGCCCGGTCTACTGTAATGCAGGCGGCTCAAATCATTCATGACGGTAAGACTGTGCCGAGATTTATCACTATACCGGAGGGTCTGACTGTTACAGAGATATACAGAATCATTGATAATGCTCCGGTATTAACCGGAGAGCTTTCCATAGAATCTCAGGAAGGAGAGCTTCTGCCGGAGACCTACAGATACGATTTTGGGGATTCTAAGGATAGTATCGTAAAAAGAATGAAAGCGGATATGAACAGGAAAATCTCCGGCTTATGGGAAAAACGAGACACTGCTATTCCGGTTAAATCCATTCAGGAGGCTGTAATACTTGCATCTATCGTAGAAAAAGAGACCGGATTCGCCGCAGAAAGAAACAGAGTCGCCGGCGTTTTCCATAACAGACTCAAAAAAGGTATGCCTTTGCAGTCCGATCCTACGGTAATTTACGCCATCACAAAAGGTCAGGGAGCCATGGAAAAAGCTCTGTTGAGATCCGATCTTTCAGTAGCTTCTCCGTTCAACACTTATATGGTGGCCGGACTTCCTCCGCATCCTATCTGCAATCCGGGTGAACTGTCTTTAAAGGCTGTTCTTAATCCGGAAGAACACGGCTTCTTGTATTTCGTAGCGGACGGGTCAGGAGGACATGCTTTTGCAACTACGCTCGAAGAGCATAACAGAAATGTTGCAGAGTGGCGCAAGATAAATGCAAGGCAGCAATGAATAACAACATAGCTGACAGAATCGCCGATATAAAAAGCAAAATAGGGAATGCAGTCCTTACGGCTGTGAGCAAGAACAATCCGGTGTCTAGGATTCGTGAGGCTATAGGGGCTGGACATAGGGTTTTCGGCGAAAACAGAGTAAAGGAAGCAATGGAAAAGTTCGTAAGTCTGAAAGAAGAGTTTCCGGACATAGAACTGCATATGATAGGAGCGCTGCAAACAAATAAGGCTCTTATGGCAGCGAAGCTGTTTGACGTGATAGAAACCATAGACAGACCGGAGCTGGCAAAAGCAGTATCCGCAGCTATTATGAAAATCGGTAAGAAACCGAGACTTTATATGGAAGTGAATGTTGGCGGCGAGACGCAGAAGAGCGGAATAGAGTATGACAAGGCGGAAAAGTTTTTAAGGTTCTGTCTGGAAGAGTGCAATTTAGAGATAGAAGGGCTGATGTGCATACCGCCGCAGGGAGAGAATCCCGAACCGTATTTTGAGAAGATGAGGCTTTTAAAGGAAAAGCTGAACATGAAGCATCTAAGCATGGGCATGAGCGAGGATTATCGGATTGCCGTTAAGTTTGGTGCGACTGAAGTCAGAATCGGCAGTGCTATATTTAAATAATAAATAAAAATGCAGAATGCAGAAATATTTCTGCATTCTGCATTTTTATTTATTAGAATCCTTCCCGTTCTCTGCGTTTTCTTTCGACTTTACGCTGACGGCGAATGGACTCGGACTTTTCACGAGCCTTTCTTTCAGAAGGTTTCTCGTAGTTGCGGCGGAGTTTCATTTCACGGAAAACGCCCTCGCGCTGTAGTTTTTTCTTTAAAGCTCTGAGAGCTTGGTCAACATTGTTATCACGAACTAAGATTTGCAATCTAATCCCTCCTTAGGGAAAAAAGAGTTAAAAACATGACCCGTTAAGATTCTTAAAGGCTCGGGTGAAATAACACAAAAGCTGGATAAGAGCAATAAAAATAATCGTTATTCTATATAATCAGCACACAAAAATACAATAAATACGCCTTTTAGCGTTGAAATTCAGCGAAAATTCTGATAAAACGCATACAGAATGGTTTTAAATTTAGCGTCCTGCCCGGGCTGAATATTAACTTCTTATGAATATGCTGATAGTATTATATGCTGTTGGAAAGCGTCTAAAGACATATTATAGATAGGTTTTAAACCGTGAATAATGATGACGACAAAACAGAACTAATCGAAGAGGCTTACAGTCCAAGTCCTGCGCTCCAAACTCAGAGCTGGAAAGATCAGGACATTCTGCTGAAAAAAATGTGGTTTCAGGGTGCGACTCAGCAGGAAATAGCTGAAACTTTAAATAGATCTCCTCAGGCAGTCATGACAAGAGCCGCAAGGCTGGGGTTGCCCAGAAGAATGGCATCTGGAAGAAAGGTCGGAGGCAAGAACGTCCAGCATAAGCCGTACACAAAGCGCGGTACGAGCGACACCGGAACCCAAAAGTATATTGAGAGAATCTGTTTGATGTGTTTAAAGAAGTTCGGTTCTGTAGGTAAATTCAACAGGATATGCTCTGACTGTAAAGAATCAAGGGACTACAGAATAGCAGCCTCCCTATCGGAAGTTCAAATTATTAGCAGTTAGATACACCTGTAACTTTAGTCATACAATATTTACTATTTTGTAATTATATGAAAGCATAGACGTGTACTAAAGCGGAGAACTAAAGACATGCCAATCAAAGACGCAGTATCAACTGTTTTAAACAGAAATTCATTCTATAAAGACGGATACAGAACGCTCTTGCGCATCAGCTTTATTCAGACCGGAATAATTATTCTGCTTATAATAGCAGTAGTGAGTCTAGCCGCTACGATAAAGGTGAAACCTGTATATTTTGCGACTACTGCGGACGGGAGAATCATAGATATTGTGCCGCTCGATCAGCCGTATTTGACCAACGCCAGAGTTGTCAGCTGGGTGGCAGGAGCTGTTCAGGAAATTATGGGCTTCGGGTATCATGACTATGAAAGGCACATGGATAAGATAAAAACCTTGTTTACGATTTCAGGGTTCAGCAGCTTTCAGAAAGCGCTTAGTGATGCCAAGTTTATGGAAGCTGTGAAGGTTAGGCGCGTAGTAGTTGGGCTGCAGATACGGGGAGCTCCGGAAATCACTAACGAACTCGTCAGGAACGGAGTTTACGTCTGGTATATTAAGGTACCTGTTACGCTGCATTTTGACGGAGAGCAGCCGCCTGCGCCACAGTCTTTTGATCTTATACTGCAGCTTATGAGAGTGTCTACACTACAGAATCCGGACGGAATAGGCATTGAGCAGTGGCTGCCCAGTCCTTCGTCGAACAGGAGCGGCAGATAGCCCATGAGAGGACAAAAGACAGCATCTAAAGACGATGAAAGAGTAGTAGATGCTATTACTGCCGAAGATGAGGCGATTGTAGCGTCTATGAGCAAACTCAGGAAGCTGATAAATATTCAGTCTTGGGTTATAATAGGTATCTCGGTATTTCTGCTGATTTTTCTGCCGATGATGCAAACTGCGTATTTATTTCATGCAAGAACGCCCGAAGGCAAGGAGAAGAGGCTGGTTGGAATCGCTGCTCCTAATTTGACAGACAAGGCGATACGGGATTGGGCAGCCACCAGCGTTACTGAGATGCTGACCATGGGTTTCGGAGATTTAGAAACCAAGGTTATGAAGAATCAGAAAAGATTTACGGAAGAAGGGTGGATGGATTTTATCAAGGCATTTGCTGTGCTGAACATAAGAGATGCCTTCAGAGAGAGACAGCTGGTGCTGATGACAGCACCGTCCGGACCGCCGGTGATACTTCAGCAGCAGACAGATTTGGACGGTATTTATAAGTGGATTGTGCAAATTCCTATAGTGATGACTTATATTACGCACAATAATGTTACCAGAACGGAACGCAGGACGGTAATTTTGAAAATATCCAGAGTGTCTCCTGTAGAAAATCCCGGCGGAATAGCGATACAGTCATGGAGAATTTCTTAGATAATAAATAGTCGTTGACTATTTATTAACCATAGTTTACTTATTACTAGATAGGACAGGCGGTGCGATTCGTCCATTTATTTAGGGAGTTTACTATGGGTAATAATGAAATGGCAGGTAACGTTGCAAAGGCGTTGGAAGATATAAATGCTGCGGTTGTGAATTACGTGAACGCCGTAGCGAAATCTACGGTTGCTTTGTGGCAGGGCATAGATGAAATTACTAAGAACGTAAGCGGATTGTCTCAAGAGAGTTTCTCTAAGGCTATGAATGCCTATACCGAGATTGCTGCGATGAAGTCCTCGCAGGAGGTGCTTGCAAAGCAGGCTGAGTTTGCTAAGGCGGCGTTTGACAGTTCTGTCTCGAACAGCACAAAGGTGTCAGAGCTGGCTCAGAGGGTAGCAAAGGACGCTATGGACCCGCTTGCTAAGAACGCTAATGAAGTAGTCAACAGCGTTATGAACAAGATTAAGAAGTAATTAACCATATTATTTTTTAGTTCTTTTACTTCGCTTTTACCTTAATGCTGTACAATCGACCTTATATACAAGGGAGATTGATATGTATTACGAGCAAATACAAAATATACTTAAACGGAAGATAGACTGCTTATATGACAATCTTGTGTCGAGCAGGGCCGGCATATCTTCTTTGATGTATAGAATTACGCACATAAAATCTGAGAATAAAGAGGGCAGCGATATAGACTCTAAGTTTCTTATGATGCTTGCGAGGCTGGAAGAGCATACCTTTGACGAGAAGAAGCTGATGAGGGAAATAGAAGCTATGGAGAAGCAGCACGCTGATATGAAGGAGTGGAACCTCTTGAAGACAGCAGAGAAAGAAAGAGCACCCGGCTTGGAAGAAGAGCATGAGAAAGAGAAAAGAGGAGTGAGCTTTGAAAAACTTCTTTTATTGTGGCTGTTGTTCAGAAGCAGGCGAGCGCTGTTTTCTTTTGGGAAAGCGTGAAATTTCTAATTAACTTCACTCTCCACCCTTCGCACTTCGGGTGGCTTACGCCACTCTCCACTCTTTTAAAAAAAACCTGTGCATAAAAGAGAAAGTCAGTTGACTTGCTATAGATAAGGTTAATGATAAATACATACTCTGATGTTCAGAGTCGTTGAATACACTAGTATTCATACAGAAAAATCATAATCTTAGAAAGGGTACTAAAATGAGAGTCGTATGCGGTGTTTTTCCGGGAAGGAAGCAATTAAAATCTATACAAGGATTTTCTGTATTAGAGATGACGCTGGTGCTGGGAGTTATTGGAATATTGATAGCCGCAGCATTAGGAGCGAAACCCATGATAATGAATGCAAAAGCAACAAGAACAGTAGGTGATTTGCAAATGTATCAGGCAAGCTTTCAAATGTATACAGAGAACTATGGGTTCATGCCGGGAGACGATAAGTATGCAGGAGACAGATTTGATATGGCCGGAGTGACTGGTCCTAATGGAAACGGAGACGGGAGTATAGAAGGAGACGAGGACAGAGTGTGGCAGCACATGAGAGCAGCCGGGTTTGTGAAAGGACATCCGGATAATGACACCGGACCGGCGAACTCATTCGGAGGAGTGTTTTTCTTCAGAGAGAAAGCATTTGCGAACGGGTTAAAAGGGATAGTATTGTGTGTAAATAAGGTGCCGGGAGATGTAGCGTCAATAATAGACAACAAGCTTGATGACGGAACTCCGGACACCGGATCAGTAATGTCGGCAGAGGATAGCGGAAAAGACGATATTGATTATTCAACGGAGCCGTTAGCCGCAGCTTATTCGTCATCAAAGGCATATATCCTATGTTCTAAGATGAACTAGCTGTTGTGCCAGCAACTAGGGCAGAGGCTAATTTCTGATAGTCTGGGTTTGTTTCAAAGCCTATAAAATCTGCCCCTAGTTTTGCTGATGCAAGGCACTCTGTGCCGCTGCCTGCAAAAGGGACCAGGACGGAAAATGCAGAGTGCGGTCTTGCAGCCAGAATGAGCTTCTCTGTCAGCTTTAAAGGCTTCTGAGTAGGGTGGATTATCAACTCATGCTCTTCATGCAGCTTTTTGAGTTTAGGATTGATAAGACTATCGCATGTTTTGCAAAAAATAGAGCGTTCCTTCAAAGAAGCTCCTCCGGCAAGAGTAGAAATGCTGATGACATCTCGAGGCAATGCTCCGTTCTCATGAGCGGTGTACATTGTTTCTTTGAGACCGTTGCTGAAACGCCCCTTAGTGCTTTTTCTGGTCTTGCCAGCAGCATTTTTCAGAAACGCATCTGTGTAAGGCTCCCTTACAGCATCGCGGTTGAACAAGGGCTTATCTTTCCAATAAACTATTATAGACTCGTGGCTGCGCTGCCAGAAATTCAGGCTGGGAACATTTTTGTTCGTGTAATGCCAGACCAACCACCTCTGATTATCAATAGGCAGCAAAGAAGAAATTCGAGCTAAAATCTCACTAAATCCGTAAATGTACATAGTGCCGCCGGGTTTAAGGACTCTTATAGCTTCGTTAATCCAGATTTCCGACCATGCTAAGTGCTCGTGCAGCGGCAGGTTGTCCTTATTTGTGCCGAAATTTTTGCCTATGTTATAAGGAGGATCGGCAATGATAATATCTATGCTTTCCGAAGGCAGGCCTTTCATGCCTTGCACGCAGTCGATACAGTGAATTTTATTCCATTCAAGCATGAGGGTAATATAGGTTTTCTTTTAAGAATAGTCTAGGCATTATTCCCTTTCCCTTTTTAGAATTGACTTTACTTTTTTCATTTTCCATTTTAAATTCTAAATTCTGCATTTCAAAGAGGGCGTTATGAACTATTCAACGAAATCAACACCTTGCCCCCCCCCCCCCCTCCCATTTAAATTTTTTTTTTTAAGGGGTTTTTACCTTTTTTTTTTTTTTCCCCGCCAAGTTGGGATT